>Ga0206903_10024_pt1 | contig 46313 bp, 51 predicted proteins | sample Alteio_BWOrgHeat_45_FD_152959 | JGI IMG/M metagenome (GOLD analysis project Ga0206903, IMG submission 152959) | Enriched cells from forest soil in Barre Woods Harvard Forest LTER site, Petersham, Massachusetts, United States -... | ecosystem: Environmental > Terrestrial > Soil > Temperate forest >... | reverse complement strand
TTTGCTGCTCAAAAATGAGGATGCAAACTTCTCCCTCGATTTCCGCAATGAAGATGACAATCTGAAGACAATGCAGATATTCTCAACCCTGCCGGTCACTTACGGCGGACATAAGGAAATGAAAAAAGGGCAAATGATAGTTGCCAAGAAGAGCAAAACGGTTTGGAACTCGCATGCGGAAAGCCGCAAGGTCATCTCGTTCTTCAACAGTGATAAGGAAGATGCGAAATCCATAAAGTTCGCGATAAAAGAGCAGGCGGTGCAGCAGGCCGCTACCAGCCAGTTTGACCAGAGCATTTTTTCCAGCCCGCAGGATGCGGAATGTAATATTTACCTGAACATGGTGCACCACACCAATTCGCGGGTGATGAAAGTTACGCATGAAACAACTTACGCTTATACGGAAGCGGTTGAGAAATCTGAGCATGTGTTCCGGCTTATCCCGATGTATAACCGTTTCCAGCAGGTGCTTGAATATTCGCTTGATATTTCCGTGCCGAGCAAAAAGATAGTTTACCGCGATGTTTTCAATAATGATGTGATAAGCGCGCTTATCGAAAAACCTTACACTGAACTGAAAATAAAATCGCAGGCGCTGGTGCGTATTCACCAGATAGAGCCGGATGATTTCTCGCACCCGCTCCGCAACTCGAACCTTCCGGTAACGTGGATGCCGTGGCAGCGCCAGATGATGCAGGCATATATCATGCCGCATGAACTGCCGGAAACCCAATTGCGCGAGCTATCGGAATATGCGAATTCGTTCGTGGATAGGAATGATGGCAATCTGTTCGATACGCTTTCCGACATGAACCGCACGATATATGAAGATTATAAATATAAACCGGGGGTTACAGATTTCTCCACCACCGCGTTTGATGTTTATTCAAAACGTGAGGGTGTATGCCAGGATTTTGCGAATCTGTTGATTTGTTTATCGCGGTTGCTCAATGTTCCCGCGCGTTACAGGATGGGCTATATTTACACCGGCGCTGATTATCAGAACAAAATTCAGTCTGAAGCCACCCACGCATGGGCCGAATTATATATTCCATATGTTGGCTGGCGCGGGTTTGACCCAACCAACGGCAAGCAGGTGAACACCGATTACATACGCGTTGCATCAGGTCGCAACTATATAGACGCCACCCCAACCTCTGGCACAATATATCGCGGCGGAGGGGATGAAACGTTGACGGTTAACGTTAAGACGGAAGTGGTTGAGGGTTAGCTCCTTATTCTAGGTATAGGACCGCCAAGTTGGCCTTCAATATAAGACCCCAGGTCATGCTTAAGTGTTCTGGAGAAATTATTTAACTCGTTTAGGTTTAATACATAGTTATTCATCTTTCCTTTATACTCATCGTGCACTACTCTGAGGATAAGGTTGCGCTGAGAGCTGCCAGCGCCTCTGCTTAGATTCTCAACGCTTGTTTTTTCTCTATCTGAAAAAGTTTTATATTTACCGGCAAACTCATTTATCCTGTTTACTAAGCCCTGCTTTACTAATTCAGGTTGTGTTTTATTTATTTCTGCAAGCGCAGCCTGAGCTTCTTTGCCATATCTTGGCTGGTCAGCAGTGGTGAATAGATGGATATAATCGTGTATATCTGTTTTTAGGCTTTCAACGTCAGCATTAACAATAGCGTCATGAATAACGGTATCTGTTTCGGTAATGGTAGCTGCGGTAATGGTAGCTGTATTCATAGGTAATCCCCCTTGTTGATTAATTATCCTATGAATGTACATAAAAATTATTGGAAATCAACTGATTATATTTGTGTATGTAAAAAACTCACCTCATATAAATCAATAAGTTAACAAAAGCCTTGCCTAAAATTCAAAAAAGACATAACTAAACTCTCAATTCTGAACTCTAATAACTGGTCTTTATGTCTATCGAACAAAAATTGAAAACATTGGGCATTGAAATTCCGGCGGTTGCCAAGCCGGCAGCGGCTTATGTGCCATTTGTCATCTCGGGGAAAACGCTTTATTGCTCCGGGCAGTTGCCATCACATCAGGGTGAAATTCACCATAAAGGTTATCTGGGTGATAACATATCTATCGAGGAAGGGCAGGAGGCGGCTAAAAAATGTGCCATCAACCTGATCGCCTGCGTTAAGGATGCTTGCGGTGGTGATCTTTCAAAGCTGAAAAGGGTTCTGCATTTGCAGGTTCTGGTGGCGAGCAAGAATGATTTTACTTCGCAGCATTTAGTTGCCAATGGTGCTTCAAACCTTATTGTTGAGATATTCGGCGCTGAGGTTGGCTCGCACACCCGCGCGGCTTATGGCATTGCCAGCATCCCACTCGGTGCATCGGTTGAGATCGCCGCAACTTTTGAACTTAAATAAGTTGTTAAGTTGAATTTTAAACCTAACTAAGCAACTCCTTACAACTTCTTAATAACTAAATATCCTGTTAATTATGCTAAAAGGCCCACAGATAAACCCGGTTTCAGGTAAGCCTGATAAAATAATCATTTTCATGCATGGTGTTGGTAGCGATGGTGAGAATTTGCTGCCTATTGCTGATTTTTTTGTTGATGTTTTTCCAAACGGTCTTTTCATTGCCCCTAACGGCCCTGAGGATTTCATGCATAGCGGGCCGGGCTACCAGTGGTTCCAGCTATATGATAATCACGGCCAGCGTCTGCACAGGTCGCAGTTGATATCGGGTGTGGAGCATGCGGCTAAAACCGTTTCAAAATATATCACCGAGCTGCTCAAGCAGCATGACCTGCCGTTCAAGGATGTTATACTGGTCGGGTTCTCCCAAGGTTCAATGACCGCCATCCAGACCGCGATAACCATGCCGCAGCAGGTGGGTGCCGTGGTGGCATTTTCGGGTGGGTTGATAAAAGATGAGTTCCATACTCCGGAGATAAGGTCGAAACCGCCAATTTGCCTCATTCACGGTGAGAAGGACGATGTGGTGCCGATAGAGCGTTCGATAACCAGTGCTGAGGTTTTTGAAAAATTCGGTATCCCGCATGAGCTGCACAAAATTGCGCATCTGGCTCATTCGATAGATATCAACGGCATAAATTTAGCGAAGGAATTTTTGAGGAAGTTGTAATTTATTAATTTAGAAGTTTTTTCTTTTCCAAATAACTAAATAGCCAAACGCACTTTATCATTCGGTGTCTGCGTTCCAACGCCCAGTATACGGCAAATGGCCTCGGTCTGGTGGGCGCGGTTGAGGGTGTAGAAATGGAACTGGTCTATGCCTTCCTGCCTTAGAACGCGGCAGATCTCAGTGGAAATATTAACCGCTACGCAATCGCGGGTTTGTGGTTGATCGTCAAGCCCGGAGAGGAGTTTTTTGACCCAGTCTGGGATATGTGCGCCGCAAAGGGCGCTGAATTTCAGGAATTGCTCATAGCCTGCGATCACCAGAATGCCGGGAACGATAGGTATCTCTATCCGGCGTTTGCGGGCTTTTTCTACGAAGTTAAGATAAACTGCGGGATCTATGAAATATTGGGTGATGGCGCGGCTGTCGCCGTTATCAACTTTCTCCTGCAAATAATCCAGGTCTTTATCAATATCACCAGTTTCAGGGTGGCCTTCAGGAAAGCAGGCAACCGATATTTCAAAGTCACCAATGTTCCTTAAGCCAGCAACCAGTTCGCTGGCGTGGCGATAGCCGTCGGTTTGGGGAATATAGGCATCTAGGCCCTGGGGCGGGTCGCCGCGTAGGGCAACAATATGGCGCACGCCAATTTCCCAGTAATTCTCGGCGATCTCGTCTATCTCGCTGCGGCTGGCATTGATGCAGGTAAGGTGTGCGGCTGGCTTTAGGTTGGTTTCTTCCATGATCCGCTTTACAGTATTGTGCGTTCTTTCACGCGTAGAGCCGCCGGCACCATAGGTAACGGAAACAAAATCAGGGCTCAGCGATTCAAGTTTCCTGATAGTATCCCAAAGGTTCTTTTCAGATTCACTGGATTTTGGCGGAAAAAATTCAAACGAAACCCCTGGTGCAGAAAAACCATCAACAAATTTATCTAGGCTTAATATGGAATTTTTGGTATTATTTGGTTTAGCCACGGTTCAACTGAATATATATTAATAACGTTAAAACATTAGAAAACGAACCAACACATAATATTATGAAAAAATTAAGCAACCAAATTATTATAATTTCTGCATTTTTATTCACTTTTTCATGTTTGTTCAGTTCATTCCCTGCACAGGCGGAATGCAATAAATGCAAAGGTAAGATCCGTGTTGTGAACATTGATGCCTCAAAATACCAAAACCAATATGATGATGTGATGAACACCGATCCGTGGAAGGGTTTTAATACCGCCATGTTCAAGTTCAATAACGCGCTTGACCAGTATTTCATTGCGCCGCTTGCCCGTGGCTACCGCTTTGCTATGCCTGAGTGGGGCAGGGACAGGGTTCACAATTTTGTCAGCAACCTAAGGGAGCCGGCGAACCTGTTGAACGGCCTTATGCAGGGTGATATTGAAGCGGCGTTCCGCGCCTTTTGGCGGTTTGCAATAAACACTACCTTTGGTATAGGCGGTCTACATGATGTTGCCGGCGGGTTCAATCTTGCCCAGAAAACCAAGCCTTTCAGCCAAACTTTGATGATATATGGCGTTGATACCGGTCCGTATCTTGTTATGCCATTTATCGGGCCATCTACGCCAAGGGATTTTGTGAGTGAGATTTTTGATGAGGCAACTGACCCTACAACCTATGTAACAGCTCCGGGTAACTATGCCTTTGAGGGGCTTGAGGTAGTATCTGCGCGTGAGCGTATCCTTGACTATACCGATGATGTTCAGAGGAATTCTTTCGATGTTTATTCAACCTATAAAAGTTCTTACACTCAGCACCGTAAGGAAAAGATCCTGAAAACGCTTGAATAATCCGCAGAATTTTATATTCATACATTACAAATAACAACTAAGAGTAATGTATGTCTAAAAAATATTTCATGATCGCTATTGCGGCGCTGGTTATTTTTGCCGGTAGTTCTTCCCATGCTGATATAATTAAAACCCAGGACGCCAAAGATTATGTGCAAAAACTTAGCGATAAGGTTGTTGCGGTGATCCAGTCAAAAGCAACTGATGATGCTAAGGAAAAGCAACTGGTTGCGATGTTTGACGAGAATGTTGATACGGATTTCATGGCAAAATTTGCGATGGGTTCTAACTTCCGCACTGCAACGCCTGAGCAAAAGAAAAGATATCTTTCTCTTTATAAAGACTATGTGATCTTTTCCTACATCCCGCGCTTCCGCATGTATTCAGGTGAAAGCCTCAATGTTACGCAGGTGATAAAGGAAGATGACGGATATTTCATCGCTAAAACCACGCTGGCCACTGAAAAATCAGCTACAGGGACAGTTCTGGTTGATTACAAACTGAAAAAAACTGATGGTTCATTTAAGTTGGTTGATATAATTGGGGAAGGCATAAGCCTTATAACCAACCACCGCTCAGATTTCTCTGCCGCGCTTGCCAATGGTGACCTGGATGGCTTCCTGAACAAGCTTGACCAAAAGGTGCAGAACCTGAAAGCACGCAGCCGCGATAAAAAATTTATTGAGGAACAATATAAAAAAGCCGGCAAGAAAACTGACGATAAAGCTTCCTAGCATACTTGGAGCTAGCCAATGGTTACATCGTAGGTCTTGTCTTTTAGTTTTTCCAGCAGGTCGCTGTGGCCACCTATTTTCCTTAGACGTTCAATTGCCTGTAACCGTTTTTTCACGGTCTGTTTCTGGTTCTTGCCATTGATGATATCCATATAAACTGCCCCCAGTTCGTAGCTGGCGCTTTGCTCCCAGGCGCGTTCTACGAATCTCCGTGCGGTGGGTTCATCGCTGATGTTCTTGCAACTCTTGAGCAATAATTTTAAAGCCTCAATATTGTTAGGGTCTTTCTGTAGAATTTTCTTCAAGTAAATTTCTGCAAGTGCGAAATCAGGTTTATCATTGTCAAAATTGCCCAGAATTTGTTTTGCCTTGCTCAGCCAGATATGTGCAAATTCCTTATCGGTATCAATGGCATTATACCTGTCCTTGAAAAACCTGTGTTTGCGCTGATAATTCTTCAGGAATTCCTCGGCCTGTTCAAATTTTTGCGTCTTTTTATAAAGTTCCAAAATGGAATGGGCGCCATTCCTTACATTTGGCTTTATCTTATATGCCTGCTCGGCAAGCTCGGTGGCTTTTTCAACATCACCGGCCTTGAACGCGGCATCCAGGGATGATTTTACCACGAAATAATGTTGTTTTTTATCTTCCATGAATTTATCAAAATAGCCCTGTGCCAGTTGCAAATTGCCTTCTTCAGCGGCTACTTTCGCTGCCAGCATCTCGCCGAGATTGGTTATGATTTTATTATTACTATGGCTTCCCAGCAGTTTTTGTGACGATTTTTTTTGCCAGGTCAATATCGCCTGAGATAAGCGCTGCGTAACCCACCTGAATGGTAACCAGATTATTTTGTAATTTATAATTATCACGTTTCTTCCGTAAAAAGCTTGGCAGGTGAATTATGAATGAGATGATTTTTATTGTTACCAGCAGCGATATTATCAGCACCACCAGTGCAAAAAAGAATACCGAAACCCGGGTTGAGATTAAATAACCAAGCCACTCGAAGCTGACCACTCCGTCATTTTCCAGCATCCACCCGCCACCCATGGAAATGCAGCCTACCAGAACCATAAATAGTAAAATTTTAAGCATGTTTCCTGATAAAAATTAAATTGTTACTGTCGGAATCTTTTTGGCTGAATTTATAGCCGGCAGCGTCAAATGCGAGCAGGTCTTTTTTATTTTGTGCGTCGGTTTCCACAATAAAACGTGTCATCATCCCGCGGGCGCGCTTGGCAAATAGCCCTATCACCGAGGTCTTACCTTTTTTATTCTCTTTGAAAACAATGTTAACCAGTTCCGGTTTTAATTTTTCTTTACGCACCGCTTTGAAATATTCTTCGGAAGCTAAATTCACCAGCAGGTTTTTTTCGCGTTTATTTATCTCGGTGGTTATGCGGTCACCCCAGAAATCATAAAGGTTCCGGCCTGCGGCGTTCTTAAGGGTGGTGCCCATTTCAAGCCTGTAATGCTGGATGAGGTCAAGCGGCCTGAGCAGGCCATATAACCCGGAAATTATCGCCACGCGTTCGTTTAAGGCCCCGATTTGTTTAGTGTTCAGAGTTTCAATATCAAGGCCGTCATAAACATCACCCTTAAAAGCGAAGGCCGCAGGCTGGGCATTATTTTTATCCATCTTTGCAGTAAAGTTCTGGAACCTTGTGAAGTTAAGTTCCGCCAGTTTATCGCTTATATCCATCAATTTTTTAATGGCTTCCGGGCTTAGTTTTTTCAGGTGCTTTATAAGCTCAAGCGTATCACTGAACAAAACCGGCTGGCTCGAGTTTGCCGCTATTTTCCTGCTGCCCGGCTCTAAAGGCGCTAAAGTTTTTGAGGGCGAAAGAACGCAAAGCATAAAGGTTTAATCTGTCGGGGGTTTCTGCTTATGATCTTCTTGGGTTTCATTTAAAATATTTAGAAAATCCTGGTTAATGTTTTTATTATCCTGCGCGGGTTTTTTATCTTCAGTTGCATCTTTCGGGTCAGCGCTTAGGTCTGGCAGGGAATCGCCGGTATTTTTAGCTGGGCTTTTCGCCTGTTTGGATTTTGCAGAATCTTCCAGGATATTTTTGAAATTCTGGTTCAGATCGGCCTGGGGTTTTGTTTTCTTTTCGGTTACCGGTTTTTCGGTCGCGTCAAGGTCTGGCAGGTCTTTGTTGATAACATTATCAGGGATCTTACCGGTTTTTTTAGCGGCACCAGCCTGCTCTCTGGTAGCTTCCGATTCTTTCAATAATTTTTCAAATCCCTGGTTAAGATTATTTTTTTGCTCCGGCTTTTCCTCCGGCTCAACCTTGTCATTTTTGTTGAGGTCTATCAGGTCGTTATTGATGGCATCGGTTGGCAATGTGCCTGTCTTCTTGGCATCATCAGCTTCTTTCTGGGTTTCGCTGGTGTTCTTTATGATATCCTTAACATCCTGGTCAACCTTCTTCTTGGCGTTCTTTTCATCAGTTTTTGTATCCGCTTTTTTGCTTGTATCCTTGATGAAATCAGTGGTTTTCTTATCTTTCATATTAATGAACAAAGATTCCGGCGCTGATTTTTTATGCCCTGGTGTATCGCTCTGTTTAAGGATGATGATGTTGATTCTGTTATTTACGGGAGATTCAGGTTTTCGCGTATCATAAGGCACGTTATCGGCGCGGCCTTCTATGCGCGAGAATTGTTCAGCCTGTACGCCGTTCTTTTCGAGGAAAACCCTGGTGGCGTTCGCGCGGTCGCTGGAAAGTTCCCATTTTGTGTAGTTGGGGTCTTTACTTTGCACCGGCACGGAAGATGTATGTCCCACCACAGCAAGGTTGTTAGGGATATTTTTAAGGATCTTGGTCAGTTGTATCAGCGCTTCTTTTAAGCGGTCTTTCATCAGCGGTGAATTATTCTCGAACATCGAATTACCAGAAACATCTTTTATTTCGATCATCACACCTTCTGGTGTTCTTTTTATGGCAACCGAGCCTTCTTCTATACGCTTATCTTTCGCCATGTCGTCAACCATGGTGTTAACGGCTTTTTGCAGTTTCTGTTCTTGTTGCTCGGTTTCTGCCTGCTTTGCTGCTGCGGCTGCTTTTGCGGCATCGTTCTTCTCGTCACCATCTCCAGAGCTTTGGCCAGGGCCGCCAACTTCCTGGGGGCGGGCTTGTTCATCCTGGGCTTCGGTCTGGTCGCTGGTTTTGGTATTATCGATCAATACTTGCAGTTTTTCCTTGCTGTCCTCCTCATCGGTCCGTTCCTCGATCTTTTCGATAACTTTTGTGATAGGGCCGGTTGGAACGCCGCCGGAAACTATACCTTTATTAGTGTTCTTATCCGCGCCGATACCTTCTGAAAGCGCCGCCTTACCACCGCGGAAACCAACGCCGAGTGCGTCTTTGATACCAACCGTCGGTGCGAAATAATCTGCCAGCCCCGCAAGATTTTCCGCCTCGGTGGCATTGAGCAGCCATAGCAGCAGGAAGAACGCCATCATCGCGGTCACAAAGTCGGCATAAGCAACTTTCCACGCGCCGCCGTGATGGCCGCCGCCGGAAACTTTTTTGATCTTTTTGATTACTATGCCGGTATCTTTGCTCATGAAAAAATATTAGCACTAGTTGAGGCTACTCGTCACTTACTTTTTACATCATTCCGGTTCCGGCGTCTGAATCTGAGATAAGCGCATATTTTTTTGCATCAAAAAGCTGGTAGTGCCACCATTCATTCTTATAAAAATCCCAGCCAGCGGCAGACATTATTCCAAGCATGATCAGGCGGTTTTTTTGCGCTTCAACGGAAATACCTTCGGTAACTGCGTGGAATGAAAGCGGGGTGAAGGCATCAAACGCGGTGCCCATATCAAGTTCGTTGCCGTGTATATCAATAAGTGTGAGGTCTATTGCAACGCCGCGCGAGTGGGCAGAGCCTTTTTCAGGCGGTGCGAGGAAGGTTGGGTCTGGTGTGTGGTTCCACAGAACTTGTTGTGCTTCGGTCGGGCGGAAGGCATCAAAAATTTTAAATCTCAGGTTAAATTTTTCAGCGATCTTTGCGGCCTTGTTGAATTTTTTCTGCGGCTTCACTGTGTAGATAGCAGGCCTGGCTTTTGTAAACAGGCTTGCCGGTAAAATTATCGTCAGTGGCATATTTGATATCGATCTCAGCGCTGATGTTATGGGTTTTAAAGAACCATTCATCTATCTTCACCAGGCTAAAATTTTCAGGTATGGCCATGTATATTAATGGAGTTCAGGTTCTTCTTCGTCCTGGTCGTCCACCTCAACTTCGTGTTTTTTCTTAGGTTGGTTAAGGAGAATGTTATCCTGGAGTTCTTTTTCGTTCTTCTTTCTAGCCTTTAGCTCTTCAGATTGCTTGCGGGGGTCGATCTTTTGAACATCGTCAGCGGAAACCTTTTTGCCGCTGGCAATATCAGATTTTATACGCTGGTTCTCAGCCTTTGCGTTAACCACCGGGTCTGCCGGGGAGTTATATCCGATAGGGTCAAGTATTGCCTCAAGCGTGCCGCCTCTTTCGGTGCCAAACACCCCAGTCTGTTCCTTGAATTCTTTATTCACAGTTTCGCGAATGCCAGGGTCTGCCTTATCAGCGCTAGTTCTTGCGAGCACGGCATTTTCGATGGCCGAATTTTTCCTGGCTATATCAGCTTTGCCAGCTGAAACGCCGTAAAGCGCCTCCCTGCCATTATCACTTGCAACAATGGCCCCATCTTTTTCCTGGCCTGGCACCGGCAATGCAGCCGCGCCGGCTTCAGGAACTTTTAATTTATCGCGCGGGATCACCAGAAATTCATCAGGTGCCGGCCTGCTTATGCCAGAGGCCTTTCTGAAATCTGCCGCGGTGCATGCAGAAATAATGTTCATTAGTGAAACAACAGCCAGCAGGTTAAAAATTTTGTTTTTCATTTTACACTTCCAGGTTTGTTGGCTTACGGTTTTTGCCAAATTGTAAAAAAGTTGATGATATCAATATAGTAGCGCCGAGGAAAACACAAGAATCTGCTATATTAAATGCAGGCCAGTGCAAGTTGCCTATGTGAAAATCGAAAAAATCCGCCACTGCGCCAATCCTTATACGGTCTATTAAATTGCCCAGCGCGCCGCCGATTATCATGCCAAATGCAATGGCCTCGAGAAGATTGGCCGCTTTTTTGATGAAATAGAACAGGGTGATACAAATAAGGCTGGTTGTGGTCATAAAAATATAATTGCTATATTCATGCCCCTGGAACATGCCGAAACTTATGCCGCGGTTCCACACCATGACCAGGTTGAAAAAACCGGTTACATGGATAATTTCATTATCTTTCATGCCATAGGTTTCGAGCATGAGAAATTTATGAAGTTGGTCGAGCAGCAGGCATAATATCACGGATTTTGTACCGCTTTCCAGTGATCTATCGCTTTTTTCCAGGAATTTATTTAATAGTTTCAACGTCTTTCTCTATCTGTTTTTTCAATTCTTCCACCGAGGAAAATTTTCTTTCTTCTCTTATAAACCTTAAAAGTTCAACTGCAATTTCTTTTCCGTAAATATCCCTGTCGAAATTGAAAATGTGAACTTCCAGCAAAGGCCGGTTAGTTTTGTTTGCCTCGTAAATGCTAGGTTTTATGCCAATATTGGCAATCGCGTTATAAGTTTCGCCATCAATATGCGCCCGGCACTCATAAACCCCGAATTTGGGAATGATGAACTCGCCAAGGTCTATATTGGCAGTGCGGAAGCCAATTTTTCTGCCCATCTCCGCGCCTTTTATGACAGTTCCCCGGATCCTGTAATTCCTGCCCAGTGCCGGTTCAACCTGGTCAACCCGCTCGTTCAATATCATTTTCCTTATGCCGGTAGATGAGAACCTTTCATTATTTTTATCAGTTATTTTTGCGATCTTGTTATATCTGAAACCAAGTTTGAGGGATAGGTCATCAAGCATTCTGGCATTTCCAGTGCGTTCATGGCCGAAGATAAAATCTTCGCCGGTGAAAACCTCGCTCACTTTCAATTTGCCAACCAGCCAGTTCTTCACAAAATCGAGTGCGGTTATTTTTGAGAAATCTTCATCAAAATCTGCGATGAACATGAAGTCCACCCCGTTATCGGCTAAAAGCTGCTGCCTCATTTTCTGGTCGGTGATGCGGTAATTTTTAATATCCGGGCGGAAGAATGAGATAGGGTGCGGCTCGAATGTGAGGATAGCGCTTTTTTTGCCAAGCTCGCGTGCACGTGCTTTTACCTGCTCGATTATCTGCATGTGTCCCTTGTGGATGCCATCAAAACTGCCGATAGCCAGGCAGGTGCCGAGTGCCTCGGGTGGAATGTCATCATTCAGGTTTATTATTTTCATATGTAGCTTTTATCTAATTTTAGTAGAGAAAAATCAAATGAAATAAGCAGGGTGCCATCATGTTGTTGGGCTTGTCAACTCTGCAAATACTTATATATTACCCTCCATGACAAAACTGGCGAGCATAGAAGATATATTACTTGAAGCCAAGGCTGGTCGCGCATTTATCCTGGTTGATGACGAGGGGCGCGAAAATGAGGGTGACCTTGTTATCCCGGCTGAAAAGGCAACTCCTGAGGTGGTGAATTTCATGGCCAAGCATGGGCGTGGGCTTATTTGCCTAGCGCTCGATAAAAAGCGGGTTGATGAGCTTGGGCTTGGCTTGATGTCGCGCAATAACGGAACGCGCCACCAAACGGCGTTCACTGTTTCGATAGAGGCACGGGAAGGGGTTACCACTGGGATTTCCGCTGCAGACCGGGCGCAAACCATAAAAACCGCCATTGATACTGCAAAAAGATCATATGATATAGTTTCTCCCGGCCATATCTTTCCACTAGTTTCGCGTGACGGTGGAGTTCTGGTGCGTGCCGGCCATACGGAGGCTGCGGTTGATATTTCCCGCCTCGCCGGGCTTAACCCATCTGGTGTGATATGTGAGATAATGAATGATGATGGAACCATGGCGCGCCTGCCGGAGCTCATGGAATTCGCGAAATCCCATAATATAAAAATTGCAACGATAGCCGATCTTATTGAATATCGCCGCAAGAAGGAAAAACTGGTTGAGCGCGCAAGTGTAGTAGATTTTGTGAGTGAGGCGGGTGATTTTAAACTTTATCTCTACAAATCAAAACTGGAATATGCCGAGCATATTGCGTTGGTGAAAGGTGATATAAAACCGGATGATACAACCCTGGTGCGCATGCACCAATTGGATGTTCTTTCAGATGTCCTGTGCGCCAGTAATAGCCCAAAAACCGGTACGCTGCGCAGATCGATGGAAATAATCGAAAAACGTGGTAAGGGTGTGGTAGTGCTTCTGCGTTCACCAAATAAACAGAGCCTGAGCCGCTCAATTGAGCTTCTATCTGGTAAGGTTTCAGCTGATAATAAGCCATCGAACCAGATACGCGATTATGGCATTGGTGCGCAGATATTGCTAGATCTTGGTGTGCACAAAATGAATCTGCTCACCAATTCCGGTAAATCCCCGGTGGCGCTTGATGGCTATGGGCTCTCAATCGAAGGTTATACCGAGATAAAATAATTAATTGTCGTTATCATCAGAATGAAAATGGTGGAGTATCCTGTGGAATACAGGTGCCAGCAGCAAGCCGCCGCAGATTATCAGGAACAGGCCGCTATAGATCGCATAAATTGACGCGAATAATTTTCCGCCATCGGTTTTCAAGGCGTCAACCGGGCCCATGCCGCCCAGTATCATAGATGCATTAAGTAGGGAGTCCATCCACGAAAGGCTTTCAAGATAGTGATAGCCTGCAATGCCGGCGAGTAGCGAGATAGCCAGGATAAATATTGTTATAAAAAGTTGCGTTACCAGCCTTTCGACAAATTTTCCTGATGATGCTATTGGTGCCTTTCTCTTTTCATATAACATGGAAAACTCCTTTAAATCTTTGCAGGTGCAGGCTTGGCTTCAAGGCCTATCATGATAAGCCCAAAAACAATAAAGCCGATGCCGAGTACTTGTTGCGCCACAATTTGTTCGTGAAATACGAACCAGCTGGCGAATAAAATAGTTATATAGCAAATGCTGGAAACAGGCACGGCAAAACTGATATGGGTGCGTTTTAAAATGAACATCCATGCCAGGAAGCTGCCGCCATCACACATTGCCACGCCCAATGTATAAGGCGAGGTGAGGGCGCGGGCAAACCAGCCAATGCCGAATGGAACCTCGCCAATTTGCAGGCCGAGCAGTTTCATGAATATCTGGTTGCCGGTGTCGAACAGTGGAACCAAGGCCCATGGCACTAAACGTAAAATTCTATTTTTCATCTTTGGTCTTTTTATCTTCAAGCGGTTTAAGGGTAAGGTCTTCTGCGAGTAGCGGGGCAGCAAGACGGAGCATGGCGTTCAGCGCCGGATTGCGATGGCGGAAATATAACCAGTTCATGGAAAGCGCGCAGCCGAGGCGAATCTTATTTTCATAACCGGCCTGCCCGGCGTCATAGCGTTCGATGCGGTTCTCAAGGCAATATTTGATATTCTCTATCCAGCTGATGAAATAAATATTGTAGTTGCGCGCATCTTCCGCGCGGGCGCAGAAATATTTATCGAGCAGTATCTCATTGCTGAACAGGAACAAATTAGCGGCCAGCGGGCGTTTGTCATTGGTTGAGTAGTAAACATTGCAGAATGAATTATGCGGCATGATGCTTAAAATTCCGCGAAAATAATCTTTGGTGAGGGTTTCAAATTGCCAGTCGCTGCGGCTTCTGGTGTCGAGATACATTTCGTGCAGTATATCTATGATGTCATCAATATTGGTTTTTTTCTCAATGCGCAGTTCGCTGAGTTTCTTCAATTTTCGGCGGATATCCTTGCGGGTAGCATGGCTGAGCTTGGCAAAATATTCATCAATGTTTTTGAAATCTATCTTCAGAGATGCACTTGGCATACTGATAATGGATTTGTATTTTTTTGCGGCAGGAACGTTATCAAGCAAGGGTTTATCTGCCTCAGGGACATCTTTTATGCCGAGGAGTTTTATTTTTTCTTTCACCGCGACCCGCTCAAACTCTTGGAAAATGAGTTGTGTGGCCTGTAATTTTTCATTCTCATTTAATTCTTCAACAAAACCGAAATAGCAATTTTCGCTAACCGGTGAGCCGAAACAGGCCAATTTGAATTTTAAAAAATTAGGCAGTAATTTGCGGGTTCCGAGTACAAATTTTTTGGCTAAACCCTGCAAGGTAGTTTCAAGGTTATATTCGGCGATGAAAAAAAATGAGGCGGCGATGATTTTTTCGGCATCATCGGTAACGGTTATATAGCGCCATGAAAAATCAGGGATGCCTGCCTTTTCAGTTGCCAGAAGATAGTCATAATTCTCCAGAACTTTGGTGAAGCAGGCGTTCCAGCTATCCCTGTTCACGGAAGTAATAGAGTTATATGATGAAACCTTCATGGTTTTAATTAAATATTTTTATCAAAAAATTCTGCGGTAAGCTGGGCAACTTTTTCGCGCTCCTGATCAACGTGGATCATATGATAGCTATCTTCGAGCAGCACAACCTCACATTTTCCGCCGTGTAGTTTCTGAATGTTATAGGAATTGCGCGGGTGGCTGACATCATCCTCTCTAGCGTGGATGAGCAGGGTGGGAGTTTTTATGTTGGGCAGCGCAGCGCGCAGGCTATCATTCAGGCGATAATTCTGGTAGAGCGATGCGGCCGGGAAGTGAGGCAAAGTGCCTTCCATGCCATTTTTGATCAGCAGGTTGCGGATGCGTTCGCTCTTTACGCCGAACGGGTGGGTTTCAGCGAATTTTGCGTTCTTGATTTTGGGAATGTGGATGAGCAGGCCTTTTAATTTTCTTGCTAAACGTGACCATTTTGGCTGGTTCCAGCCATCATAATCAAGCGCGGCAGCATAGATGGCAACTTTATCCAGGCCCGGTTCAAGATGCGAAAGTTGTAGCGCAAGCCCGCCCCCAACACAAATTCCGGCTGCGTGCACAGTTTCATATTTTGTTTTGAGGAAGCGCAAAGCCTCGCGCAGGCTTTCTATCCAGTCTTCGTAAGTGGTGGCAAGCAGTGCTGTTTCATCAAGGCAGTGGCCGGCTAGAACCGGTGAATAAACAGTGTAGCCCTGTTTGTGCAGGTGTTTGCCGACATATTTCATCTCAACTGGGGCGCCGGTGAGGCCGTGAACAAGCAGAACGGCCTTGCCATTGGTGCCTTCTAATAGGAAAGTGTGTGGGTTAGTTTGCATTTTGTTTTTCCTGATTAATTTTTTATTCTGTATTATTTTCCGGTTCGCTGTCGCCCCGCATTTATTGCGGGGTCTAGTTGTTATTTTAAAACTTCCACTGGGCCCCGCAATAAATGCGGGGTGACGGTGGGTGGACTGTTATTTTCGCTTCTGTAAAAAGCCCAGTGCATGGCAATAGTTAATAACATGAACGCCAGCCTTTTCCTGTTCTTCCTTAATTTTTTCGCGTAGTTCCTTCATTTTCATCCAGTGGTGTTTCGGGCGATAATGGTGTTCAGCGTGATAGCCGTTATTCAGCCATATCCAGTTATATAATTTGTTATAACTGCTCACACCCCAGGCAATTGGCAATTTCGGGTTGGCGCCCAAATGTTCATAATAGCCGTTCAGTGACGAAAGGGCGTTGCCTAAATAATAAAATGGAACGAAGAACAGAATGGCTTCCCAGTCAAAATAAAAGCCTATCAGCACCATTGCAGCGAATGAGGCCACTTCAAACATGCCGAAATTTGCTTTGAATTTGTTGTTGGCCTTTATTGAATTGTAAAGATCGCCCATGTCATCGCGGAAGAAGCTTTTGAAGGTATAGCCCCAGACGCTTTCTGGCTGGCCGTTCTCGCCGTGGCGATAAATTGAAAGCCAGTCTACGGTGGTGCCGTTCTCGTCTTTAAGGTCAGAGTTGCCGGCGTGGTGGCGCATGTGAACCCAGGTGTAAAACACTTGAGAGAAGCCGATTGCCATTGATTCAACCCAACTGAATGCGTAGTTCAGCGCGCGTGAGTTAAAATATTTATTGTGCAGGAAATTATGCGAAACGCTGTTGATGTTCCACGAAAGTGAGATGGAATAAATGAAGCCGAGGATTATCATTACCCAGGTTGGTGTGAACGGGTAGATCAGGTAAAGCGTGATGTTAAAGGCAAGGTGGCCTATCCCGAGCATTACCGGGATGATATCCCAGTTACTATGTGCGAATATTTTTTTCATATTATCCTCCAATACTTCCGATTATGGCAACGCCGATTGTTATTGAAATTACTCCTACCCATTTTCTGGTGGAAATTTTTTCACCAAGAATGAATTTTCCGGCCAGAACCGTGCCGCAATAATATAGGCTCATCATCGGGAATGCAATGTTGAGCGGCACTCGTGCGAGGACCATTACCCATGAAATTATTTCCACGAACCAGAATAAGAACCCCAGCCAGATTATCGGCGAGCCAATAACGCCAGAGAGATATGATGCGCCGAAAAAGCGTGTTGCTTTTTTTGCCTTGCTCTCATTGTGGCTTTTGTCAGCGCCCATTTTAAGGCAAATTTCGCGCGCAATTTCAGTAAGAATGGCAATTGTGAGTAGTAAAATAACGGTTGGATTGGCGAGCGATGAGTGGATGGTTTCGTTCATAAAAACCCCTCTAGTACATTGATTATGGCCATGTTTGAGGCGGTGTTTATTTCGGATATCTTGTTTTTTGGTGTTTTAACACGCGGCTGATCCATTATAGTTTCAGCATGTTTTTTTAATACATCAAGTTTTGTGCCGGCATAATTTTTTTTGGAATAATCGCCGATCACATCAACGCCAAGTACATCGAATTTTTTGGTGAGGGTTTTTAGTGCATCAAGTAGGAAGGGTAGGCGCATTTTGCCCTGATCCCAGTTGGTGATGGTGTCGCGTGCGTCTAGCACGTCTTTATCTATAGTGATGTAAACCAGTTTTGTGGTTATTTGCGGCAGCAGGTTCTCGATGAAATTATGTGGGTGGTTCTCGATATTATCCCAGTTTATGTAATAACCTTCCTGCGAATAGCTGGCGCCGGATTGATACTGCTTGTAAACGAAGCTGGGCTTGTGAGAGTAAGGGAACAGGACAATTTTGCCGTTCTTTAAATTATCTAAGTTTGCGCCTTTAAATTCGGGCATTTTCAGGTCTTTACTGCAAACGCCAAGGGTTATAACTTTTTCAACATTGGGAATTTCCAGCGCGCGGTTAACCCATGAGCCGCAATGCATTCCGCCATCAAAATGAACCCAGTCGGGGTGGTTGTCGAAATGGATAACGGTTATTTTTTCATCACGGCCTTCCATCAACAGCGACAAAATAACCTGCGTGATGTGATGGAAATCGCCAGAGCCGGTGAAGGTTATAAGCGGTTTGCTGTCTTTATTTATGTGGGTTTTAAGGCTGGTGCGGAAATCGGCAAGGTCTTTCTGCTTTCCCCACAGGCGGAAGTTTTTTGCAGCCTCGGCAAAATCAGCCTCGCGCGCGTTCTTGCTGCGGCAATATTCCACAAAATGAGGTTGCGTTTTCAGCGCTTCATCGAGATGTAATAATAACAGTGACATAAAACCTTGATTTACTTCACACAGCGCTTGAACAATTGCTCAAGGAAGCTGAGTGCCATATCAATTTCTTCATATGAAATTGTAAGTGCAGGGGCGAAGGTGATAACGTTTTTGTAGTAGCCGCCAATATCAAGCACCAGGCCATATTTCTTGCCTTTCCATTCAAGGTTACCAAGCATCGCCTCATCAACGATAAGGTCGGTTAGGCGTTTGCTAGGGGTGAAGCTGTCATTCTCGCAAATTTCAAGGCGGAGAGCGAGGCCGAGGCCGTCAACGTCGCCGATCTCTTTGAATTTCTTTTGCAATGTTTTAAGGCCATCAAGGAAATATTTACCTTTTTCCATGATGGATTGTTCAAAACCTTCTTCTTCCATAATTTTGACGGTTTCAAGGCCAACTGCGGTGCCTAGCGGGTTGCTGGCGAAGGTTGAGTGGGTGGAGCCCGGCGGGAAAATGCCCGGGTTTATCATTTCTTCTTTTGCCCAGACGCCGGAAAGTGGGTTCATGCCGTTGGTGAGCGCTTTGCCGAATACCAGAACATCTGGTTTTACATCGAAATGTTCGATGGACCACATTTTTCCGGTACGGTAGAAGCCCATTTGGATCTCATCAACCACTAGCAGAATGCCGTGCTGGTCGAGAACTTTTTTTAGTTCCTTGAAGAAATTAAGTGGTGGGATTACATAGCCGCCGGTGCCTTGTAGTGGTTCAACATAGAATGCGGCATATTCAGCCTGGCCGACTTTCGGGTCCCATACGCCGTAATATTCGGTTTCGAACAGGCGGGCGAATTTTTGTACGCAGAAATGGCCGTATTCTTCCTTGCTCATGCCTTTAGGGCCGCGGAAGTGGTATGGGAATTCAATGAACTGAGCACGTTCGCCAAAGTGGCCGTAGCGGCGGCGATAGCGGTAGCTGGAGGTTATGGATGAAGCGCCGAGTGTGCGGCCGTGATAACCGCCTTCAAATGCGAACATCAGGCTTTTGCCGTTGGTGAAATTACGCACCAGTTTTAGGGAATCTTCAACCGCCTGAGCACCGCCAACGTTGAAATGGATGCGGCCTTTGGTGCCGAATTTTTGTTCCATGCCTTTGGCAAGTTTGGTGGCGAGGAGGATTTTTTCTTTGTGCAGATATTGTGATGCAACTTGTGGAAGTTTATCTATCTGGGCTTTCAATGCATCGTTAACGCGTTTGTTGGAGTAGCCGAGGTTGCAGGCGGAATACCACATTTGCAGGTCTAGGAAGGCGCGGTCTTCAGTGTCGAAAACGAAAGAGCCTTCGCAGCGTTCAAAAATTTTCGGTTCGTCGAGATAGTGTACTGTGTCACCGAATGAGCAATATTGGCGTTCAAGAGCGTGCAACTCTTTCAATTCCTGTTCTGAGGTAGTATTTTGGGGTGAAGTTTTTTGTTGAGGTTTCATTTCTCTCTCCTTGGTAAAATTAGTGATTTTAAATTATATCTGTGAAACTTTTTTATCAGACTCAGCAGTAACTTCCGGAATCGGTTTGGTTTCCATCTGCGGTTTGTTCATCAGCATATATCTGATGATATTTTTAACGTCCCTAAAATTGCGGAACGGGATGTGCGGAATGCCTTTTTGCCTGCAAAAATCAAGCAGGGAGTCTTTCGCGATCACCATATCAGAGCTTTGTGCGGCGCAGAAATCAGAGCGCCCATCACCAATCAGAATGGTATAAGCGTTGCGGTCGATCTTTGAGCATTTACATGGGCCGGCTTTGGCGCGGCAATCTGGGGCGTGGTGCTGGGCGGTGAATTTAAAATTATTTTCGCCGAGATATTCAAGTTTGTTGGCCTCAACCTTCAAATTTTCCAATCCTTCGCGCGCTAAAATATTACTGATATTGAAATCATAGCCATCGCTTAGTATTGAAACATCGGCATTCCAGAAATCGCATAGTTCGATGAATTCTACAAAATACGGATCAGTTTTAACGCGGCTTAAAGAACTGGTTAATTCCTCAGGTGTGGTGTTTATCAGTTCAGCCTGGGCAACCATGCACTCAGTGCTGCTTATTTTTCCGGATTTCCAGTCTTTTTCAATTTCTTCCCACTCAGGTGCGGCAAAATTCTCCAGTACAAAATCAGTGGAATCTTGTTTTGTGATAGTGCCGTCAAAATCACATTTAATTTGCCATTTCATATACTTAACTCGTTTGGACATTAATTTTTAGGGCGTTTATGCTAACATTATAAATTTAGCAGGACTTGGTATTGCGTCCTTATAACCCGGCAAGCTGAAGTGAACCTGAAGTTGGCGCTGTGATATGAAAAAATATCAGCCAAGTGGGAAGATGATGATGACCGATAGGCCTTTTGCGGTATCCGAGTTCCTGATATCTATGCTTCCACCCAGTAATTCGGCTATTTGCCTGGAGATCGGGAGGCCAAGGCCGTTGCCGGATTTGCCGCTATATTGGTAGAAACGCTCAAATATCTTATCTTTATCTTCATTCTTTATTCCCGGGCCCTGGTCAGAAATTTCTATCATAACTTTTTTGTTTTCTATAGACAATTTTACATCAACTTTTCCACCTGTGGGGGAGAATTTTACTGCGTTATCAAGAATATTTGTGAACAGGATGGAAAGCAGCTCTTCGTTCGCATCAATAAAAATTTCTTTAGAGATGTCATGTAGGTCTATCTTCACGGATCTTTCCGCCGCGATAGCTTCTGAGAGCCGTACAGAGTTAGCCAGTATGTTTGATAAGGATATTTTGTTGAGGTCGAATTTGCTGTTCTCGATGCGTGATGAGAGGAGCAGCTGGTTTACCAGCCGGGAGCTCCTGTCCACGCCTTTCAGCAGGTCTTTCAGAACCTCATCACGTTCGGCTTTATCTGAAACGCGGGTGATGAGTTGCGATTGGATCTTCAGCGCTGCAAGCGGGGTTTTAAGCGAGTGTGCGGCGTTATCGATGAACTCCCGTTCATGTTTTAGTGTGGTCTTTATTTTTTCCAGCAGCCTGTCTATCGCGTTGGTGAGGGGGATAAGGTCAGATGGGATCTGTTGCAGAACCAACGGTGAAAGGTCGTTACTTGAGCGGCTTTCCACCTCCATCGTAACTTTTTTAACGTCCTGCAAGCCAAAGGTCAGCGCGCGGGCTAGGAGATATAACATCAGCGGCAACGAGATCAGGAATGGGATTATAAGATCAAGCGCGATGTTAGATATGAGTTCATACCTGGCCTCATATTTTTCCGCCACCTCCACGGTAACATTCTGTTCCGGGATATGCAGGGAATAGACCTTCCATTTCTCGCCTTCAAATTTAAAATCGCTGAAACCGGCTTTGAAGGCCGGATATGATGCTGGTATTGAATTGTCGGAATAGATGAACATTTTACCGTTCTTCCATAGGCGGAACAGCCGGCGCTGTGCATATTCATTGAAGGCTTGCTTATCTTTCGCGCTTAGTTTTGAATCGGTGATATCAATATCTTTTTCCAGGGTTTTCTGGTCATAATCCTCTATTTCATCCTGGGAAAGATACCACAGTACGTTGGTTGAAGTGATAAGCTGCGAATCATAGACCTCGTTTATCTCTTTCTTTGCGCTTATGAACCCCAGTGCGCCTATGAGTATGATGCAGAATATGAGCGGGATAGAGGTTATTTTCAGAAGCTTTGACTTGAGTGAATATGTTTTCATTGTCCCTTCGCGCCTTCTTTAGCTACCATATAGCCCATGCCGCGCATGGTCTTGATAAAATTATCGCCGAATTTTTTCCGGAGTTTATAGACCAGAACTTCTACCGTATTACTTTCAAATTCCTCATCAATGCCATAAATTATTTCTTCTATTTGGGCCTTGCTGAAAATTTTTCCAGGGGAGCTCATCAAATGTGCCAGCAGTTTATATTCCTTGGCGGGTAGTAACACCACGCTGTCTTTATAGGTAATGGTCTTTGCGCTTAGGTTAAGTTCAACATCGCCGCATTTTATGGTTGGCTCGGCACTGCCTTTGCTGCGGCGGATGAGCGCCCGTATACGCGCCAGCAATTCGTCAAGGTCGAACGGTTTGGTGATGTAATCATCGGCGCCCAGGTCAAGCCCTTTTACGCGTGATGACATGTTATCCATTGCGGTCAATATCAGCACCGGGGTTTGGTCGGCCTGTTTGCGCAGGTTCTTTAAAAAATCAAACCCGCTTATGATAGGTAGGTTCATATCAAGTATTATCAGGCTGAACTGGCTGGTTTCAACCGTAAGTTCTGCGGCTTCGCCATCCTGCACCCATTCCACGCTATATCCGGAAAGTTCGAGCGCCTTTTTCAGCGAGCCACCCAACATAACATCATCTTCAACCAGCAAGATCCGCATAATTTTATTTCTTTAAATTCATATTCAGCTAAGTTGCTTTCTTTAAGCCTTAGCCCAATTTAGATGAAAAAACTATTTTTTGTAATAATTATACTGCTAACCTTTAGTGAAGCTGAAGCAAAGGAAATAAACAGGAATGGCGGGAGTTTTATTATAGGTTCTTCTTTTACCCATGCGCATAAAGCTGAGGCGGTGAGGGCATCTACCCCGGAAAAGCCGCGCCACAAGCCACAAAAAACTTCCAATGACGATCCGATCGAACCTCTTAACCGTATTATTTTTGCGGTTAACAGCGTGGTTGACCGGTTCATTGTTAAACCCGCCGCCCAGATATATGGATATTGCGTTCCGCTATGGGGCAGGGATAGGGTCTCAAATGTAATATATAATTTAAGTGAGCCTGCAACCAGTGTGAATTCAGCATTGCAGGGTGACCCTAAGAATGCTTTTGCAGCGTTCTGGCGGTTTGCGGTGAATACCATTTTCGGTGTGCTGGGTACGTTTGATGTGGCAACATCCATCAACCTTACCGACCATCAGGAAGATCTTGGCCAAACTTTTGCTGCGTGGGGCTGGGATAACAGTAATTATTTTGTACTGCCGCTGTTTGGCTCATCTACGATCCGCGATGGTTTAGGTTTTGCGGTTGAAATAGTGACCGCAGACCCGGTGGATAATTATGTTCTCACCACCAAAGAGCAAAATATCCGCCTTGCGGTTGAGGCTATTGATGACCGTTTAGATCTGTTGCCGCTTAGCGAGAGGATAGATGCAACATCAAATGATAAATATATATCATACCGCGATGCTTATTTGCAAAGACGTAGTGACGAAATAAAAAATATAGAGGCTGTGGAATGACAATAAAGATATATCACAATCCGCGTTGCACAAAATCGCGCGAAACGCTTCAATTGCTTGAAAGACGCGGCATAAAGCCGCAGGTGGTGCTTTACCTCGAGAAGCCGCCTTCAAAGAATGAGATTGTTGGATTGTTGAAGCTTTTAAAACTGGAAGTACGGGATATAATCCGCAAGAATGAAGATGAGTATAAGGCAAACCACCTGCACAATCAGAAACTTTCAGATGAAAAACTGATAGAATTTATTGTAAAAAACCCAAAATTGCTGGAACGCCCTATAGTGGTAAATGGAACTAAAGCAGCCATTGGCCGCCCGCCGGAAAATGTTTTGAAGATATTATGATAAAACCCAAAGGATAATAAAAATATGGAAAATAACTTTGAGACCGTGCAGGATACTTCAAAATTACAGCGCTATAAGCCGTTGGTTATCATACTCGGTTCGGTATTGGTTTCCAGCCTCGCGCTTTCGTTCGTAGATGGGCGCATCCACGGTTTTATGTCGAGTTTCATGGGTTTGTTCCTGGTGAATTTTGCGATGTTCAAACTTTTTGACCTGCAAGGTTTTGTCAAAGGTTTCTCAATGTATGACATAATCGCGCAATATTTCCCCAAATATGCTCTTGCCTATCCGTTCATCGAACTGGTGCTTGGGTTGCTTTACCTATCATCTTTTGCACCTGTCATCACCAGTATTTTGGTTTTGGCCATAATGTCGGTGGGAGCAGTGGGAGTTTTCAAAGCCGTTATAACCGGGGATAAAAAACTGAAATGTGCTTGTCTGGGCACGACCTTGAACGTTCCGCTGAGCACGGTCAGTATCATTGAGAATGTGGGAATGGCGTTGATGGCTTTGTATATGATTGCTAGTTAGTCGTTTAAAACCCTATCGCACGCTTCGGGCAATATTGGTTTTTTCTTTGGTTGTTTCAACATTTTTGCCAGGTCTGCTTTGGCCTGTTCGGTGAACCAGTAGTTCAGCTCCTTCCCACAGCCATCACCGGCTTCGGCGATAGGCTCCTGGGTTTTGCATTCGGTGCTGCCTTGCGGGCATTTTAGCCTGACGTGGAAATGATAATCATGTCCCCACCATGGGCGGATCTTATGCAGCCAGTCGGCACCTTTATATGAGCTGCAAAGTTTGCGTTTTATTCCGGGGTTCACAAATATCCTGTCTACTTCAGGGTTGGTAACTGCAAGTTTTAGTAGGTCTGGGATATAAGTTTTTGAATAATGCTCCCACGATTTTTTATCTATCGTCATTTTACCTTGGTCATTTATCAATGAAACCGCGCTGGTTTCCTCACGTTCTTGCATGCTTAAGGTTCTTTTGTCATCAGGGTGCCAGAACCATATATCAACATCAAGCCCCATCTGGTGTGATGCGTGTCCGGAGTTCATAGGACCGCCGCGCGGCTGGCCGATATCGCCAATAAGCAACTGGCCGTTTAGTTCATCATTAACCTCGCGGCTCAGGTTTTTTATGTAATCTATGGTTTCCGGATTGCCGTAATATCTATTGCGTTTGAGCCGCATTACTTGGTAGCCATAACCATCAACCGGTAATTTCCCGGCGCCTGATATGCAGCCGGCGGTATAATTTCCTATCGATCTGGTTTTACCATGATCGGGTTCAGAAATATCACCCCAATTCTTTGCGTAAGCGATAATGGGCAGGAGCAAGGTTAGGGTAATTATAAGCGCGGATTTTTTCATACAGCGCTAAAGTTGCTAAACCTTGAGGTAATTGGCAAGGGCGAACACCACCTGGCTTGAATATCTGGCATCTTTTTCGCGGAGTAATATATCGATGGCTTTTTTCGGCTGCATTTTTTCGCGGTAAGGCCTGTCGCTCGTCATGGCAACATAGTCGTTCACCACTTTAAGTATCTTCGCACTGACGATTATATCTTTATCGGTCAAGCCTTCCGGGCCTGTGCCGTCTGGGCGTTCCATCAGGTGGGTGAGGGTTTCTATAACCGGGGCATCAAACTCAAGGTTCCTGACGATATCGATGGTTTTTTTAGGGAAATCAGCGAACATTTTTTTCTCTTCTTCTGAAAGCTTGCCCTGTTTATTGATTATCTCGCGCGGAAGCAGCGCTACATAAAGATTGCAAAGGCGTGATGATATCTCAACGGCGCGTTTCATTTTTGCGTCAAGTTTCAGGTCGTCTGCAATGGCCTGGCTTAGTTCTGCAAGGCGTTGTGAATGGTTGTGGAAATAAACGCTGCGTTGCTCGATAATGCGGATAAGGGTTTCGATAACATTGCCCAGATTGGCCTCATATCTTGCGCGTTCCTTCATCAGCGAGGTGATGTCGTTCTCGGCGAATAGGTAATAAGTTTCAACCGTGTTAAACCCGCTGACCGGCAGGCATTTCCTCTGCACATAGGAAATCTGGCCGTTGGCTCCGTCTATCTTTTTAGTGAACATGACCGGGTTCACCGTATCAAGTTTTGTCATCTCAATATATTCATCAGCCAGATTTGCCCCAAGAACATTGGTAAGCGGTTTATCAAGAACGTCATCAAGTTCAAGGACGTTCTTGTTCAGGAAGGTGCGGTTGGCAAAGAGAACATGGTTATCGCCGGAAAGTAGGAACATCGATTGTAGTTGGTTATCGGTAACAAGCTTGAGCAGGGTGGTTTGCTTATTAAGCTCATCAGAAAGTTTAATATATTTCACCGAGGTTGAATGGCTCCACGCTAAAAGCAGGAGCAGTCCGATAGAAATTTCGGCGAATCCGGTGAGCCATAACAGGTTCTTGTTGAATTTTTTTGCGGTCTTAAGGGCTTCTTCTTTATCTACCCGGTAAACTACGAATATTTTGTTGTCATAAACTTCTTTTGAAAGTGCCAGGACTTTGACCGAGTATCTGTCAAACCGTTCCACAATAGTATCAACCGCGCGGGTTGCAACCAGGCTTGCAACATCAAGCCCGGTTTCGGAAGGTGATAGTTTTGAGAAGGTTCCGTTGGCAGTGTCGTTCAGGATTATTACTGAATCTCCATCTTTCACCACCACGTCGGTTTTTCCGAAGCCATTATTTTCAGGTGGAAAATAGCTGATATTGATGAAATCGTTGGTTACTTTTTTGATGCCCAGAACATAGCCAACGCTTTTATCGTTCTGGATGTGCTTGATAGATTTGATGAACACCATATAGGCCTCATCATTGTTCTTCGAGAAGACCACGTTGAAATAACTGTCATACGAAGAGGGCTTATTGATGGTTTTATAAATGGCCTCAATATTAGGTTGGAGCCCAAGTGAAACCACCATTTTTTCGTTATTGTCAAAAATAGCAAGAGTTGCGTCAGATCTTTCGTGGTCAGGGGCGGGGCGGGCGCTGGCCGGCGGTTCAGAGTTATAATCGTCAGAGTCGGCGGTGAGGTCGGTGCCGTCCATATCTGGGGTTTTGTTAACAGTTGGTTGAGGAGCTGGCTGAGTGGTTTTTCCAGCATCTGAGGAGAAACCGGATTTTTTGCCTTCAGAAAGAAGGTAATTCTTCAGGAACTGGCGTTGAGCCTGTTTTTCATCAGAGTTAAGGTTCTTATCGCCCTCAGAAAGGTAAAGGGAAACTGAAAGGTTCTCGCTTACAGAGGCGATGGTATCGCTTTCCGCAACCATCCATTTTTTCAGGTTGTCAGCTTTGATCTCGCTGTTGATCAATATATCAGCCTGCAATTTTACAATTTCTTTTTCCAGGAACCTTTCGGAATAGGAATACACAGAAGTGACAATGAAGAATGAAATAGCGCAATAAAGCGCAAATAGAACTAGAAAACTTTTGTTAATTTTATTATATTTTAACATATTGTAGCTAAATTTGTTTCGTAGCAATTATGTTATAGAACACCAATACAACCTAGTATGAATTTTTTTGTCCGCAATATTTTTATCATAATTTTTGGCGTTATAATAATTTATAATCCGAATTCTCACGCAAATTCCAAACTTTTCAACAAGAATGAGGTAAAAACCGATGGTATCTCTGATTTCCCAAAATGGACAGGGGCTTTGGAGCGTACTGCGAATGAAGATCGTACCTATGAGAAAAAATGCTCTGATGGCAGCAAGGCATTCTATTGCAACATAGCCGCGTGGAAGGAGTTCCTTGAGGGTATTGCCAGCAAGCCGCGGGCAGAGCAGATGAAACAGGTCAATATATATGCCAATAAACACCCTTATATAATAGACAGCGTGAATTGGGGGGTGGATGATTACTGGGAATCTCCGGGTGAGTTCCTTTCCAGGAACGGCGATTGCGAGGATTATGCGATAATAAAATACATGTCGCTCAAATTCCTCGGTGTGCCTCAGGAAGATATGCGGATAGTGATATTATTCGATAATAACATAAACGCTTATCACGCGGTTTTAGCGGTATATAGTAAAGACAGTATCGTTATATTGGATAATCAGGTCAATGCCATTCTCAGTGATAAAAAGATATATCATTATAACCCGATATTCTCGGTGAATGAAGAAAGCTGGTGGCGGTATATGTAAGGTTAGTTTAAGCAAGTTATTACTTAGCAACTTGCAAAACTACCTTTTCAACTTAAAGAACGTCAGCGATGTTGCGGAAACATAGATAGATGAATGGGTTCCGATTATCACCCCGAAGAACATTGCCGCTGAGAAGCCGAATATCACCCCGCCGCCGAATATCATCAATGCGAAGGTTGCAAGCAGCACCGTTCCCGCCGTCATAAGTGTGCGGCTCAGGGTTTGGTTCACGCTCACGTTGATGATGGTGTTCTTGTCCATCGATTTATATTTCCTGAAATTCTCGCGGATACGGTCATAGATAACCACAGAATCGTTTATCGAGTAGCCGATGATGGTAAGCAGGGCCGCGATGGAAGTCAGGTTGAACTCGATCTGGGTGACAGAGAAAAAGCCGGTGGTGATGATGGTGTCGTGGAAAAGTGCCAGTAACCCGCCAATGCCATATTGCCATTCAAACCTTGCCCACAGGTAGCACATAATGGCCACCAGGGCCAGGCCAACTGCGATAAAGCTGCTGCGGATGAGTTCGCCGCCAACTTGCGGGCCTACATAATCTACCTTTCTATATTCAATTTTTTCGCCATATTTTTCATCAAGAGTGGCTTTTATTTTTTCCGCTATCTTTTGTTGCTCGCCTTCATTGCTGGCTTGCAGGCGGATCATGAAATCGCGTGGGTCGCCGAAACTTTGCAAACTAACCTCGCCAAAATTGCCGCCGTCGAAAATGCTGCGTAGTTTTTTCATGTCGGCCGGGGTTTCGGTGCGCGCCTCAATAACAATGCCGCCCGTGAAGTCTATACCGAAATTCAAGCCCTTGGTGAGTAGCGAGAATATGGTGATGGCAACGCAAACACCGGTGATGGCGAAGCCTATCCATTTATGAACGCCAATGAAATCTATCCGATTGTCGGCTGGCCTAAGGTTGTGTTTGTCTGCGGTTCTTGCTTTTGCCATGTTTATTCTCTTAGTTTTTTTGCTCAATTTTTTTGGTTTTATATAACGAATATAAAATTGAAGCACTAATTATTATTGCGGTGAGTAAAAGTGACGTGCTGGTTGAGATTATCTCTTCCATGTAATAGTGGTTAATGATCATTTTAGTGCCTATCAGCACCAGGATCACCGCCAGCCCGTATTTCAGGTATTTGAACCGTTCAATAACATTGACCAGCACGAAATACATCGATCGCAGGCCGAGTATGGCAAAGATGTTGGAGGTGAAAACGATGAACGGGTTTGTGGTTATCGCAAATATCGCGGGGATGGAGTCGAATGCGAAAACAATATCTATCAAATTCACAACCATCAGTACCACGAACAGAGGGGTGGCATATAAAAGGCTTTTTCCGGCCAGGTTTTGCCTAACGAAAAATTTTCCTCCCGAGTAATTCTCGGTGGTCCTGAGGTTCTTTTTACATAGGTTAACGATAAGATTCTCTTCGAGTTTTGGCTCCTCATCTTTTGCGGCGGCCATTTTAATACCGGTGATGACCAGGAATGCCCCGAAGATATATAATACCCAGTCGAACTCTTTTATAAGTCCGGTGGCGGCGACTATAAAAACGAACCGCAAAACAATGGCGACCAATATTCCCCAGAACAGTACACTGTGGTGATATTGTTTCGGTACCATGAAATGCTTCATTATAAGTGCGATGACAAAAATATTGTCGATCGAAAGGGTGAGCTCTATTATATAGCCGGTGGCGAACTGGGTTCCAGCCTCCGTGCCTGAGAAACAGAATATCGCCGCGCAGAAGGCTCCGGCCAGCAGCACATAAAGCCCAATGCTCAGCAGCGCAGACCTTGTTCCAACTTCCTTGTGGCCTTTATGGAAAACGCCCAGATCAAGCGCCAGGAGAGCCAGCACCAGCAACAGAAAGCCGCCCCAGGCCAAAAAGTTTGGGTCGAAATTATTCATAATTATTAGTAGATTAGGCTAAAATTTAAAATTCAGGCAAGAATAAAGGCAAATAAAATAAATACAATGGTAAAAAATCAATACTATTTTTGAAAATAATTAAAATAGTGCTTGTAAACATTTTTCTTTTAATTATATATTCGTTCCAGAAAAGTTGACTATGTATTTGTTTACTCCAGTTTCTTTTCTTTATTTTAACAAACCCTAACTAAAAGTAAAAAACATGAAAAAATATTTGATCCTTGCTCTACTTGCTGCTGTTGTTGCTCCTGCTGCTTTCGCTGCTGAAGAAGCTGCTAAAGCTGATGCTGCTGCTACAACTGCTAAAGAAGCTGCTACTGAAGCTAAAGCTGACGCTAAAGACGCGAAAAAAGAAGCTAAGAAAGCTGAAGAAGCTGCTACTGAAGCTAAAACTGACGCTAAAAAAGCTCAGTAGTTCTAACGAACTTAAGCAAAGAATTAAACCCGGTGCAATTGCCCCGGGTTTTTTTTGTCCAAAATCTGGTGCAGGTTTATTTTTCTATAGCTTTTATTGTGTCTTTGATTGCAGTGTGGACATTTTGTGTGGTGAGCATAGATGAAGGAAAGATTAAGGAATCAAGAGAAGTGTCGCTCTCATTTTCAGCCTGCTTTATAACCAATGCAACAAAACTCAGCTTTCTAGCAAAAACTGTTCTTCTATCCTCGGTATTGCGGTCAGGGGAGGTGTAAGTTTTAAGCGTGTTTTGACCGGTAAATTTTAAATGATACGTCTTTTTGTCTTTAAGTTTATTGAGGTCGCTGTCGTTCAATTCTAAGATCGTTCTTCCATCCCACATGCTTTGGCAAACGCCATCTAGTATAACCAGCCCTTTTCGTGGGGTAGTGGTGCTGTCAGGATGAACTTTTGTTACCAGGTAATGCCGGAGCCGTCGATATTTCCACAACCTTGCATGGATGCAGCGGAACCAAAGCCCAACGTGCCAAGAAGAATTTTTTTAAGTAATTTCATACGCCCCCTCAAAATTAATTAAGCGATTGAATCGCAATAGGTTATATCTGTATGTCAATATTTTTTAGGAGAAAGGCAAATGGCGCTCAATTGCCTTCCGGGTTCTTTTATCCCGGCGATGGTGCTGCGGCGGAAGCTATGGAATTGATCGGGGTGGGAGAGGGTATCTTGCGGAAGGACTTCAATTGAATTAACCCCGGCGGCGCGCAGTTTCATCTCTATATAACCAGGTAGGTCGAACATGAAGTGACCTGGCTTGGTAGATGGCGAAAAGAACTTCTCGTTATCTTTCGATTCGCTGATGAAATTGGTAAAGAATTCCGGCCCAACCTCATATGATCGCTGGTGAATGCATGGGCCAAGCGCGGCCACGATATCTTTTGCACCGGCTTTTTGCATTACACTTATCACTGAATCAATTATCCCATTGCGTGCGCCCGGCCAGCCTGCATGGGCGGCGGCTATGACCCCGGCTTTTTTATCGCATAATAATATCGGGCCGCAATCTGCGGTGTAAACTGCAACGGCAATGCCTTGCGTGGTGGTAACCAGTGCATCACCTTCGTAAACTCCCGGTTTATTTATCAAAAGTGCGGTGCTGCTGTGGATCTGCTTTGCGAGTATCAGTTCAGAAGCGCCAAGGCTCTTGCGCACATGTTCGTTATCGCTGGTGCTGCGGGTGAAGAAGCCGTGGCGGGTGGTTATGAGGCTGGAAGTTAACATAGTTGAGTTTACGGGTTCACAGTTCACTAGTTCACAGTTAAATTCTTGTGAACTGTGAACTAGTGAACTTGTTAACTGACTTAAGAATTATAAACCTTCATATCGGTTTTACCTTCGGTCTTGTCGATTATCAGGGTGATGGCTGCATCACCGGTGATGTTGACCGTGGTGCGGAACATATCAAGGATACGGTCGATGCCGAGAATTATGCCGATACCCTCAAGTGGCAGGCCAACAGAGTGAAGCACCATGCCCATGAAGATTATCGAACCGCTAGGAATACCGGCTGCACCTATAGAGCCAAGGGTGCAGGTAACAACCAGCATCAGGTAGTCGCTCATGTGGAGGTTGATGCCGTAAAGTTGCGAGAAGAACACTGCGCAAATGCCGAGATAGATAGCCGTGCCATCCATATTGATGGCGGCGCCAAGTGGCATCATGAAGTTGGTGGTGGAAGTGGAAACGCCGAGTTTATCTTCAAGCTCCCTCATCGCGGTTGAAAGCGTGGCTTTCGAGCTGCTGGTAGAGAATGCCATAAGCTGCGTTGTTACCATTTTCCTGTAGAATTTGAACGGGTTTACCCTGGCGAAAACAAGGATAAGCACGCCAAAGAAGCAATATTGCAGGAAGCATGCGGCGATTACCAGTGCAACCAGTTCAACCAGCGCGCGGATGGCATCAAGCCCCATGGTCGCAACCATCCAGCTTACAAAGCCGAAGATCGCAAGGGGTGCAAGCAGCACAACCAGCTCTATCATTTTGAATGCAACTGCGGCGAATTGATCTATGGTTTCCTTGGCTTTTTTGACCTTGTCGCCAAGCTTCATCATTACCAGGCCGGTGAAGATAGAGAATATAACGATTTGCAGGTAGTTATCTTCAGCCATCGCATTGAAGATATTGGCCGGGATAAGGTTTATCAGGAAGGTTCCAAAAGTGGCATCCTGTCCGGCGGTTGGGGTGGTGAAGGTTCCCGCGCTCAGATGTTTTTCAGTTATGGATTTATCTATCCCAACGCCTGGTTTATCAATGGTTGCGATGGTTAAACCGAAGATAACTGCAAGTATAGCGGTAAGCAGGTAAGCGCCGGCTCCTTTCATGCCGATGCGTGAGGCTGCGTGGTCGCCAGTGAGGGAGGTAACGCCGCTTATCAGTGCGAACATTATAAGTGGTGCAACCACCATTTTGATAAGTTTAATGAAGATGGTGCCAACGGTTTTAACTTTTTCAGCAAGGTAGCTTATCTGGTCAGCATCGCCGCCATAGGTTCTAAGAACAAGGCCGCAGACAATGCCAAGGATCAAACCAAGCAGAACCTGCTGCCAAAGTTTCAATCCTAAAAAAGTAGATTCTTTACCGCTAGAATATGCCATAATTCACATCCCTATATGTATGATTATATTGTCAAAAAATACGAAGTCCGGTTATTACACAATTTTTGCAAATAGTTAAAGGCTTTTTTTAATTAATTTGCGGAAGTTCGCCGATGGCGTTTACATAGCTTTCATATAATCCTTGCAATCTGCGGGCTGTTGTGCCGAGCGGGATTTTTTTACCATCTATCTCATTTACAGCGATAATACCCATCGAGGTTGAGGTCATGAAAGCTTCATCTGCGCTTATCGCTTCGGTAAGGGTGAATTTACGCTCGTCTATTTTTATATTATTTTCCTGTGCCAAATTAAGAATTGTTTTTCTGGTAATGCCGCCCAGTATGTCATTGCTTTCAGGCTGGGTGATGACGATACCGTTCTTGACGATATAAACATTGCTTGAGCTGCCTTCTGTGATGGTGCCATCTTTCTCCACGAACCAGGCTTCTTTCGCATTAAGATCGGCTGCTTTTTGTTTAGCCATGATGTTAGGCAGTAGGCAGATGGATTTTATGTGCCGCCATGCCCAGCGTATCTCGGGGTGGGTTATAACTTTTACGCCGTTCGTATATTCAGCGTCAGATGGTTTTTTCCATTCCTTGACCGTCATCACCAGGCTTGTTTTTGTGTCAGACGGGAAGGGGTGGGCACGCTCTGCAACACCGCGGGTAATGCGAAGATATAATAGGCCATCATCAATTTTATTTTTACCTATCAGTGTGTTGATGGTAGTTCTTAATGTGTTGCTGTTCATTGGTTCGGCCAGATGTAAGAAGGCCAGCGAGTTCTTCAGGCGTGCAAAATGGGGCTCAAGATCTATCAGTTTGCGGTTTTTGTAAGCGATGACCTCATAAACCCCATCCGCAAAATCAGTGCCACGATCGTCAATATGAATTGTGGCCTGCTCGTGGGGGATGAAACTGCCATTTACATAAGAAATTCTCATAAGTTTCAGTGATGAGAGTTTAGAGTTGAGTGAAGAAAAAACTAGACTCTTAACTCTAGCAACTAAAATTACTGCCCGATCTTAGCCCAGATGCGTTTTTTCGCAATATAGAAGAACACTGTGAAAACCAGAAGGAAAATTACAGATTTAACACCCATCTGTTTGCGTGATTCCATTTCAGGTTCAGCGGCCCATTGCAGGAAATTCACTACATCTTTTGCCATCTGGTCGGTGGTGTTCTGGGTGCCATCAGCATAGGTAACTTGCCCATCACTGAGGGGTTTTGGCATTCCGATAGCATTGCCTGGGAAATATTCGTTATAATTCTTGCCTGCAGGAATTTCAACATCAGCCGGTTTTTCGGCAAAGCCGTTGAGTAGCGAGTAAACGTAATTCGGGCCATCTTCACGCGCTTTTACGATAAGCGAAAGGTCAGGCGGGGTTGCGCCACCATTTGCAGCGGCGGCGGCTTTGCTGTTAGCAAAGGGGCCGGGAATGCGGTCAGATGGGCGGCCAGGGCGCTGGAACATATCGCCAGAGTCATTCGGGCCGTCGGTAACTTGATATTGTGAGGCAAGGGCTTTAACTTCAGCTTCAGAGAAACCAAGTTCCTGAAGGTTCCTGAAAGCCAGGCGTTTTGCGCTATGGCAGCTTGCGCAAACTTCCTTGAACACCTGGAAGCCGCGTTGCGCAGATTGTTTATCAACAGTGCCAAGCGGGCCGTCGAAAGACCAGTTGACCTGAACCGGTTCTTTGGTTTCGTTGGCAGTAGCGGCGCCGGAGAAACCCATTACCAGCGCAAGCGCCAGAACAGAAACTATATTGCCACCATATTTCTTTTTGGTGTATTCATAAATTGATTCCGGTAACTCATCTGCTTTTTCAACTTTGCTCAATAATGGCAGCACAAAAAGGAAATAGACGAAGTAATAGAAGGTTGTGGTGCGGCCGATGATAACGTTCGGGATGCCCCATGTTATGCCATCAGGAGATTTTGCGCCCATGATGCCAAGGATGATGAAGTTTATCACAAACAGTAAATAGAACCATTTGAATACCGGGCGGTAAGCGCCTGAACGAACCGGGTGCCTGTCAAGCCATGGAACTACGAACCAGATAAGTATCGAGCCGAACATTGCGATAACACCAGCCAGTTTAGAGCTGATGAAAACGATGCTGGTGAATGGGATGCCGATTGGTGGAACCGCACGGAGTATCGCATAGAACGGTAGGAAATACCATTCAGGGACAATATGCGCAGGGGTTACCAGTGGATTCGCCGGGGTGTAGTTATCCGGGTGGCCGAGATAATTAGGAGCGAAGAAAACGAACGCCGCAAAAATTAAAAAGAAAATACCGAACCCAAAAAAATCCTTGATGGTATAATAAGGATGGAACGGGATGGTATCTTTTTTGCTTTTCACTGCAACGCCGGTTGGGTTGCTTGAGCCGTGGATATGCAGGGCTATAACGTGAATGAAAACCAGACCAAAAATAACGAATGGCAGCAGGAAGTGCAGAGCAAAGAAGCGGTTAAGCGTAGGGTTGTCAACCGAGAAACTGCCGAGCAGTAACTGCTGAACGCCTGTTCCCAAGCCGGTTATAACTTCATCGAACGCGGTGAATAGGCCGGTGATAACGGTTGCACCCCAGAAACTCATTTGACCCCAAGGTAGAACATAGCCCATGAAAGCGGTGCCCATCATCATCAAAAAGATGATAACGCCGAACCACCACAGAACTTCACGCGGTGATTTATAAGAGCCATAGTAGAAGCCGCGGAAAATGTGGAGGTAAACCACACCGAAGAACATGGATGCGCCAACCGCGTGCACGTAACGGATAAGCCAGCCGAACGGGACATCGCGCATGATGCGTTCAACGGAATCAAAGGCGTGGTCAACCTGCGGAACATAGTTCATCGCCAGGAAAATGCCGGTAACTATCTGGATCATCAGCGCAACGCCTGCAAGAGAGCCAAAATTCCAGGCGTAGCTCAAATTGCGCGGGGTTTGATATTCACCTTGGTGTTTAGCGAAGCTTTGTATAGGAAGCCTGTGCTCGAACCAAAAAAGCGCCTTATCAAAATTTCTCCAGAATCTGTTTTTCATACTTTAATTTCCTGTTTTAGATTTGAATTAATGAATTGTTCGAAGTTTGGTTGAGTTAAATCCTTGCACTTCAAATAATTCAATTTATTCAATAATTCTTATCCGATCATTATTTTCGTATCACTAATAAATTTATATGGCGGTACGGCCAGGTTTTTTGGTGCAGGCCCTTGGCGTATCCTTCCTGAATCATCATAATGTGAGCCGTGGCATGGGCAGAACCAGCCTTCGGGAACGCGGTTCGGGATGCAGCCTAAATGTGTGCAGATGCCAACCAGCACCAGCCATTCATCTTTACCTGCTTTCACGCGGGAGGCGTCAGTTGCAGGGTCTATCATTTGTTTTTTGTCATCAGCTTCGGCTTCTTTTATTTCCTCAGGTGTGCGGTGGCGCACGAAAACCGTTTTGCCTTGCCATGTAACGCGCTTTTCCTGGCCAGGGGCGATGCCTGAGATATCAACTTCGGTTGACGACATTGCGCGAACGTCATCTGCCGGTTCCATAGAGGCAATCAGTGAATATCCGGCGCATGCAGCGCCTATCCCGGCAGTGGCAGAGGCCGCCAGCACCATGAAATCTCTTTTTGCAGGGTCTTGCACATTTGCGGCCGCAGCGGCGCAAGCGCAGGTGTTTTTAGTATCGCAACTCTTTTCTGACATAATAAATCGTATATATGAAATTAAAAAATAACAGCCTTATCTAAAGTGTAATATTATTAGATTCAAGAAAATTTTTATTTTAGGGGAGGTTCTCGGTGAATTTTATTTCAGCGCCTAATTTTGCGAATTGAGTGCGGCAACCTTCTGTTTTATATCTTCGGGCGGGGTTTTGCCCCAGCCAGAGAATAATATTTCTCCATAGTCACGGATGTTGAGGTCGCCCTTTTTCATTTTACTTTTATATTCGCTATATGATCCGGGGTTCATCCTTACATAGAACCAGCAGTCTTTTGAGTTTTCCTGCGCGATGATGAGGCGTATCTCTCCGCCTTCGCTTTTTATGACCTTTAAGATGAAAGACATTAGCTTTTTATTATAGTTGTTGTGTGCTTTTCACTAGCGCCAATATTTCCGACGCCGGTTGGGCCTTGTCCTGCCGCTGCGACAATATCATCCAGATGTTTTCCCTTGGTCAAGAGCTCATCTAACCGGTTTTCATAAATTTTTGCTATTACATCAGGTAATTTTTTTTCATCCTCTGTTATATTGTCATGCGTGGGTATCTCTGTATTACTATTATTAAGAAGGATTATTCGTTTTAAAGGATAAGTTTCCTGTGGGGTATATTCCTTTCTTATATTTTCCAAAAATTGTGTTTTTGTTTTTGCTTCATCATCTCTATTTGCGAGTATTTCTTCAAAGCATTTGATAATGTCATTATTTTCTTTATTTATATCAAGATTTACTAGATCGTATGAATAGTGAGGATATTTTTTATAATATTCAGAATCAGCGGTAAGTTCTTCCTTGGTTCTAACGGCTTCAAGAGCTTTAGAAAATTTTGTTAGCCCACCTCCAGTCAGTACATCCTTAATGTCTAAATAAGCGCTGTTCCCCATAAACAATTCCAGAAATAAGTTAAGTCTGGTTAGATTGTACCACAAAAAGGTTAATAAATCGTTAAGGGGTGGATTTTCTTTTGATGCTTAACTATCTGATAAATAATTAAACTCCTGTGAACCCATGCTTCAGGAAAATCGCCTTCGCGACATCAGACTTGAGGAATTCAACAAAACGTTCTGAGTCTGCCTCGCTGTTTTCCTGGCTTGGTTCGGCAACGATGGCGGCCTGGTAGATTATGCGGTCATAATATTCCTGCGGTATCTCAAGCAATATCTCCAGTTCGGGGTTGGTGACATAGTCAGACTTATATATGATCCCGGCATCATTACCGTTCTCAATTAAATATAAAGCGTTCCTGGTGTTCTGGGCGCGGAGCATTTTTGGTTCCAGGCTTTTCCAGCCGTTGGATTTTCCTTCTTTTACTTTTTCAAACGCCTGCTGGATGAACCTTCCGGCCGGGTCGGTCTCGGGGTCGGGGATGACCAGCAGGGCCTTTGAAAGTATCTTCATTTTTCCTTCAATTGTTTCTTCCGTATCGAGTTTTTTCTTTAGGAAATGGTTCTTGTGTGCAACCACCACCAAACTATCGCCTGCAACGTTTGCCAGGCTGTAAACGTTCAATGCGCCGAGCCTTTGCAGGTCGCGCATTTTTATGGCATCTTCGGTGATGAGTACGTTCGCGGCCTCGCCCTCTTCAATAAGCCTACCCAGTTCACCCGGAGATTCGAATAGGGCGCTGAGGGAAACATTCTCTTTTTTGCTGAAAACCTCTGATATTTCGTGAATGGCATCGGTCATGGAACTGTTCGCCAGAACGATTATACTACGGTCGAAGGCCTGTTTTGGTGTTTTTGCGTGCGAAAATGGGGGGTAAAGTGCTAGGCTGAGGGAAAAAAACCCGACAAATAGCGCCAAACCTAGCTTTTCCAATCTTTTCATAATAATTTAAATTATTTGTATTTATTTTTAGTCAAATTTGTGATATGTTTCACACAAGCCAAGCGTACTAAGCTCAATTTGAGTTCCAAGCTTAAATTCTTAGTATTTTTTTATCAACTGTTAAATGAGAGAGTGTTGTATATTATGTCAATGAAGTTCAAAACAGGTGCTAAAGTTGTATATCCATCTCACGGTGTCGGTGAGGTTCAAGGTGTTGAGTCGCATTTGGTTGCTGGAAGTGAAATAAAAACCTACGTTATACAGTTCGATCTTTCAAAAATGATCCTGAGAATTCCTACTTTGAGGGCTGAAAAATCTGGCCTTCGCCCACTTTCATCTGATGATGAGCTTAAAAAAGTTGGCAAAACATTAACTGAGCGTCCTAAATCTTCCCGCGGCATGTGGTCGCGCAGGGCTAAGGAATATGAATCAAAAATTAACTCGGGTAACATCATCGCGGTTGCAGAAGTTGTGCGCGACCTGCATAAGAACGTTGATGATCCGGAAAGATCATACTCAGAGCGTGTAATTTACGAGAATGCACTTGAGCGTCTTTCACGCGAAGTTTCAGCCATCAAGAAAATTGATATATCTGGTGCCGCTGAATATCTGGTGAAGACCATCAATAACAATAACCCATATTTCGTTAAAAAAGCTGCGGCTAAAAAAGCGGCTGAAGAAATTGAAGATGAATCTATGGCTGCGTAATTTATCCGGCGCATACACTTAACAAAAAAGGCGGGCTCAGAAATGACCCGCCTTTTTTGTTGCGCGCGTTTGGTTCCAGCCTATTCCTTGAGGGTGCTGTTTTTGATATCGGGTTCATTCAAAGATGCCGTATGGCTGCCAACATTCCTGGCTGTTGCCGTTCTAGCATCAAGTATATGTCCTGCAAACTCACAAACCTTGTTGAAGATACCTTCGTAACCTTTATCTTCAAGATGTTTAAGGGGAAGATTTTCTTCCACGCTAACGTAGAAGTGATTTTTTGTATGTCCATCAGAGGCAGTGCCGGGGTGGCTTAATCTCATTTGCAGTAACGATGTTCCGGCCTGTTTGTAAGTGATTTGTTTTTCCAGGGTCAGGCTATATTTTGAGATAAGGTCGTGCACCCTATCTTTCGGTGTCATGTCATCGTTATGTGTGCATAAATGTTCCGGCAGTGAGATGTAAATGTCGGGGATTGAGGGGCTGGGGGGCATATTATTAGATATTAATGGCAAAGGAGCTTCTAAAAAGGAAATCTTGGTAGGTGTGATGTTTTCGAGGACAAGATTTTTGTCGGCAGTTTCATTAATTTGCCTATGGTTGTTGGAATTAACGAGTATATGCCTGCCCATATTCTTTCGGAACTCCTGCAATGTCATCTGTGGGATGCTTGCAAGGCCATAGATGTTATCTTCATGGAGGCCTTTGAAGGTGAGATTGGTGTGGTTGCTTTTGGTATACTCCCTTATTGTGAATTTGGGGAATGCGTGAAGCATGAAGGGGTGTTCATTCTTTGCAAGTTTATCTTTTATATATTTATTTTTAGATTGTAGTTTTAAAAACTCACCTGCATCGCAGTTATAGTCAAGCAGGCCGCATTTGCGCATGAAATTGTTCCTGAAAGCCGTGCAGTATATCTCTTCTTCGTTAAACGGTGAGGTGCCTTGGCTGAAGTCTTTCTTTAAAGCGCCGAATTTGCCCAGCGCACCATTGTTGACGCCTAATATCAGGTTGGTCCTTTCCAGTATGTTGCTGACTTCTGCCGGAGTAAAAGACTTGTAATATCTGCTAAGGCGCATGTTCAGCACCAGTCCATTTGCAAACCCCATGATAGTGTTGATCGATTTTTTTATAAAGGTGTGGTCGTGCTTGCCATTCTTTTTGCTGGCATCGTAATATATATCTTTTGTTTTGCCTTCAATTTTTACCTGGCGAAAAATGGGCAGGTTCTTTTCCTCTGCCCAGTCTGAAAAGGCGCTATCGGCAAGGTAAAGAAGGTGAGTGACAAACTGGCGGGCATTTGGCTTTTCAGATTCTGGTTCAGCAGGATGAAGAAAACTCTTGAAGGAGGTTTCTTTTACGAGGTCATAAAACCTTCTGTTCTGTTCCGTGTTCCAGGCTATTTCATCGTAGGAGTTCTGGTCATATTGCTCTGTGCACTGGAAATATGAGATAAGTACTTTTGAGTTGGTTATGGGATGTTCGCCTTTATCTAGCAGGGCCTTGTCGAGATCGAATGATATCTTTATCGCCGGAGATTTTTTCCCTTTCTCAAAATTCAGGAGGCTTTTTTTCGTATCAAAGCTGATAGGTACCCACAGGTTCTTCAAAAATTCCTCTTTCATTCCAATCATATTGGGCCCTATGTCGGGTACGAATACATTTACCTTGAAATGGCCTGAACCTGCTGGTGATTCGTGGAAGTTGAATCCGTCTTCAAATAATTTTGTGCCTTCTTTATAGATTGTTATACCTTCAAAAACGGGTCTTTTTCCCCAGTTTGTAGTTTTCAAAAGCCCGGAGGATATCTCAAAGGAATCAGCGATCTCCTTTTTTTGTGTTTTGTTTAATTCTGAAAAACTCTGCAATTTAAATCCCCTGGTTCAGTATGAATCAATTATATAAAAAACTATCTGATAATAAACAGATAATGTTTTTTAATTTGTGTTTCATAAGGATCTTATTATAACATAAATTAGTTAATAAATGATTAACCTCCAATATTTTTCTTAAATGGTTGATATACTTAAAGAATTTCAGGATGCTAAGGCCATATTGAAGGGGCATTTTATCCTTTCTTCCGGGTTGCATTCAGATACTTATATGCAGTGTGCAAGGGCGCTGATGGAGCCTGTGCGGGCGGAAAAACTCTGCCGGGCGTTGGCTGAGAAGGTCAAAAGAACAATAGATATAAACAAAATTGATATAGTAGTTTCCCCGGCAATGGGTGGGGTTATTGTTGGTTTTGAAACTGCAAAACATTTGGGCAAGCCTTCGATATTCTGTGAGCGGGTTGACGGTAAATTCCAGCTCCGCCGCGGTTTTGAGTTGCAAAAAGGCCAGAAAGTTCTGGTCATTGAAGATGTTGTGACCACCGGAAAATCATCGCTGGAAACTTTTGAACTGATTCGCGCTCACGGGGCTGAGGTGGTGGCAGAGGCCGCGCTGATAAACCGTTCTGGCGAAGATGCGCCGCTTGGCGTAATACCGCTTATCACTCTTGAAAAACTGGATATCAAAACCTTTCCGGCTGATAATGTGCCTGACGAGTTGAAAAACATCCCTGCCATCAAGCCAGGCAGTCGTTTCATAAAGTAAATTTAAAATAGGAATTAGGGCGTGAGGTTTGCGCCGGATGTTTGTGGAATTTGCGGAGTAATTGCCTTAGGAGTGCCTGTCGTTGCGTCATGCTGCACATCGTTATTTGTAAAGGCCCCTGCCGCGATATTTTTATCAACAGACATCACAGGTCTTTGCGGAGGCGCCTGAGGTGGTTGTTGGTGGTGATTCTCTGGCGGCGTACCGGGTGTTTCGCTGTTTTTATGTCCCGCCATCCCCTGGCCGATATTCAGGCCAAAATGACTGAAAAAGCTTGTGAGTGCGGTTATGAATTTCTGGATAAAATCTCCTCCAAACCCGCCTAACAAACCTCCCAGGCCGCCCGTTTCAGTGTGGCTGGACTCTGAGTTATATTTTTGTTTTCTGTCATCATCCTGTTTTTTTAGTAACTTGTTTGCATCGGCCACCTGCTGGGGTGTTGGCGCGTCATCATCTGCTGATTGTCCGGTGGGCAAGGTTTTCTTTACTGTGAGGCCGGCGGCTGTAATGTTGGTTAAGGTTACCGGGATAATCGCTCCGGTGATCTCACCCATTTCTTCCGTGGAAAGCTTCCCTTCGCCGTTTTTGGCATCGTTTTTAGTGTTAACATCATTCACAACATGGGCAACTATATCGTTAAATTGTTTGAAGGTTACTCCGTTCTTAAATTTATTGGCCTCGGTGGTTTCAATATTATTTATATAATCCTGGCCTTCCTGCCTTTTGTCCTTAACGCCTTGTTCTCCGAGCACCATGCCCGCTACCCCTGAGGTTTTGCGGCGTATGATGATATCAAGCTTATGCGCGCTTGGTACAATTACGTTATCATGAAACCACCGCGAGGCAATATCGCCGGGGATGGGAGTGTCATTGATCTCCTGCTGGGTCGGGGGCGTGTTATTCGCAGCAGGTGCGTGCAAAGTGTTCTGCTGGGGTTTTGTGTTATCTGTTCCGTCTGGAGTTGGCATTTAAATCTCTATGAAATAATTATATGTTTATTATAACATATAAAGGTTAATAAACCGTTAATAGTGGTGATAAAATAAAAAAATATAATATATTGAAATATATAGTGAAAATCGGTCAGTTAAACGGCCTCTGTTATTGAGTTGGGCGGAAAGTGCTGGTTTTAAAGCACGGTTTTTGAAAGAATCGCACCAGTAATTAAATTTTTCTACTTTTTTTTACACGCGAAGTAAAAATTATCGTATTACTTAGATCATGGAAAACGAAAATTCACATATCGCAACCGGCGAAGAGATAACCGATGAGCCGGGCAGGGAGTTGCTCGAGCTCATAGCCAGCTATAACCCTGACTTTGACCGTGCCTTCGTGCAGAAGGCGGTGGATTTTGCCGTGAAATATCACGGTTCACAATTGCGCCAGAGCGGTGAGCCTTATTTTTATCATCCGATAGCCGTTGCAACCATAATCGCGGAAATGCGGTTGGATGTTAACTCTATCGTTACCGGGCTTTTGCATGATACGGTTGAAGATACCGAAGCCACGCTTGATATGATAAAAAAAGAATTTGGTGCAGATATCGCTTATATTGTTAACGGCGTTACCAAATTAGACAAAATAAATTTCCGCACTGAAAGTGAAAAACAGGCCGAGAATTTCCGTAAATTCCTGCTTGCGATATCTGAGGATATTCGCGTGTTGATGGTAAAGCTGGCGGATCGCCTTCATAACATGCGTACGCTGCACCACATTAAAAAAGACCATAAACGCCACCGCATCGCTAAGGAAACCATGGATATTTACGCGCCGCTGGCAGAGCGCATCGGTATGCATAAGGTGAAGGTGGAGTTGCAGGATATCGCCTTCCGCGAGCTTTACCCGGATGTTTATGCCTCGGTGCTCACGCGTCTGGAGTATCTGCGCGGGTTGGATGATAAGGTTATACCGAAGACCATCCACGAAATAAAAGAGGCGATGGAAAAGACCGGTATCAAGGCAGAGGTTAGTGGGCGCGAGAAAATGCCGTTTTCAATCTGGTTGAAGATGCAGAAGAAAAATGTCGGGTTTGAGAGTGTCACAGATATCATCGCATTCCGGGTGATAGTTGGTTCGATAGATGATTGTTACCGCGCTCTGGGGGCGGTGCACACTAAATATAAATTAGTGCCGAGTTATTTTGATGATTATATCAGCGTGCCGAAGGCGAATAATTACCAGTCTATCCATACGATCGTTATGAATGATGATTTGCAGCGTGTTGAAATTCAAATTCGTACTCAGGAAATGCACGAGATCGCCGAATATGGTGTTGCCGCGCATTGGAGCTATAAACAGGGCAATGCCTATAATATAGATGGCAGCCAATATCGCTGGGTGCGCCAGCTTCTGGAAATTCTTGAGCACACCACAGACCCAGAGGAACTACTTGAGAACACCAAGCTTGAAATGTATCACGATCACGTTTTCTGCTTCACGCCGGGCGGTGACTTGATAGTCCTCCCGAAAGGTTCAACCGCGGTTGATTTTGCATTTGGCGTGCATACCGGTGTTGGGCGCACCTGCGTTGGTGCCAAGGTGAACGGCCGTGTTGTACCGCTCCGTACTAAACTTAAGAACGGTGACCAGGTGGAAATTTTACAGGCGAAAGTGGTGAGTATCCAGCCGAGTTGGGACAGGTTCGTTAAAACCGCCAAGGCTCGCGCTGAGATCCGCAAACATATCCGCCAGCAGAAGAGTGACGAATATGCGGTGTTCGGCAAATCCATAATCAACCAGCTTTTCCTGCAGAATGATGTTGAGCTTGATGAGGCTAAAATGGAACCATTGCTTGAAAGGTTCAAAAAGAAAACCCTGCATGATCTTTATTCAGCTGTGGGCGAGGGCGTACTTTCACGATCTGATCTTATCTCCGCCATGTTCCCCGAGCAGGCGCTCAAAAAGAAAAGCAAGAAAGATGACGGGTTTTTCGTCAATGATGAAGGTGACGCGCCGATTCCGCTTAAAGGTTTGACAGAGGGTATGGCCGTTTCATATGCAAGCTGCTGTAACCCATTGCCGGGTGAGCGTATAGTTGGTATCCAGGTTTCAGGCGGGGTTCTGGTGCATACCGCAGATTGTAAAGAGCTTGAGAACCATGTTGATGAACCCGAACGTTGGATAGATCTTAAGTGGGATGTCAGTAGCAAGGAAGGTTTTTACCGTTCCCGCCTGGTCATTACAACCGAGAACAAGCCCGGTGCCCTTGCCGAACTCACCAAGATATGCGCCGAGAATGATGCCAATATTTATAACCTCCGCATCCGTGCGCGTGGCCAGGATTTCTGCAAAATAATTATCGACCTTGAAGTGCATGACATCAACCACCTGCACAAAGTAGAACAAAGCCTCAACAGCTCCGACCTGACCGCTGCGGTGAAGAGGTATAAGGAATAACGCTTTGCTTTCGATCAAAAACGCTTTACTTGTTTTGATCTAGGGGTTTTTGACAAAAAAATGCAAGGAGCGGCCTTGCATTTTTTAGGCGGTGCCGTTTTTTTTCTTTGTCATTCCAGCGAAAGCTGGAGACCAGTCGCTCCTTTAGAGATTGGGGTTTTTGTGAGATACATATTGTATAACTTAAATTTATTACCTAAAATAAAACCATGTCAGATAAAAATATTGATAAAGAGATAGAGAATATCCAGTCCGGGTTGAAAAACCTTAAGGATAATGCAGAAAAACCATTGAATAATGATAGGCTTACCGGTGAGCGGGTATTTGCTGAGATTGTGGCGGGGCTTATATTTGGAACGCTGGTTGGGTACTTCGTGGATGACTATTTTCACACCGCCCCGATTTTTTTGATAAGTTTGATAATTTTAGGGCTTGCAGCTTCGATATATAATATATATAAGGCCACGAACGAGTGATTTAGTAATTTGGTTATTTAGTAATTTAGAATATCCAAGATACAAAATCACCAAATAACTAAATTACCAAATTACCAGAAACTATGGCCCACTCTCCATTAGAGCAATTTCGTATTACCCCGGTTTATGATATAAACCTTGGCGGGTATGATCTCAGCATCACGAATTCCACCCTTTTCCTTTTTGGCGTAACGCTTACTATCATGTTGTTTTTCATTGCCGGCCTGCGCAGATCTTCGGTTATCCCATCACGTTTCCAGGTGCTTGTTGAGTCAAGCTATACATTCATCGCTGGAATGGTTGATGAGAATATAGGGAAAGAGGGCATTAAATATGTGCCGTTCGTATTCAGCCTTTTTGTGTTGATACTTGGCTGTAACCTTGCGGGAATGCTGCCTTATTCATTCACCGTAACATCACACATCGCCACCACGTTTGCACTTGCGATATTCTGTTTCATCATCGTGAACATCATTGGTTTTGCGCGTCACGGGTTCCATTATCTGCATCTGTTTATCCCGGAAGGCGTGCCGAAGATATTCCTTCCTATCATCACTCCTATTGAAATTATTTCCTACATGATACGCCCTATATCGCTTGGTATCAGGCTTTCGGTTGCAATGACCGCCGGGCATATTGTTA
>Ga0206903_10023_pt1 | contig 46401 bp, 45 predicted proteins | sample Alteio_BWOrgHeat_45_FD_152959 | JGI IMG/M metagenome (GOLD analysis project Ga0206903, IMG submission 152959) | Enriched cells from forest soil in Barre Woods Harvard Forest LTER site, Petersham, Massachusetts, United States -... | ecosystem: Environmental > Terrestrial > Soil > Temperate forest >... | reverse complement strand
TACGAATATTTTAGGTCATGTGATCTTAGTGGAGGAATTAATAAAACATGATAAGTTGAAAAAAGCAGTACTATCAGTCAGTGCAGAAGCTGTACCAGGAGTAAAGATGCTTGGAATGAAACCGGTGGCAATGAAAACTTCTTCTGTAGATGAGTTTACTGCTGTGCTTGACGGTTCATATTTTGGTAATAAATTTGATGTAACGCAAGCATACGGATATGTCAAATATGCAGCAACTATGTGGACCTTGGCAATGGCAAGAAAATATCCCGACCTAAAATTTGTTGTCATGAGTCCCGGGAACACAAAGGGAACTCAGGCACCAGATAATCTTCCCCCGGCAATGCAATTTATGTTGAAGTATTTTATGATGCCTGTTGTATTCCCATTGATAGGAGGAATGGTGCATAAGCTGGAAGTAGGTGCAAAACGCTTTGTAGATGGCATTTCGGATGAGCGATATAAAAGTGGCGTTTTTTATGCAAGTAAAGAAGGTAAGTTATCAGGGGATATGGTTGACCAGAGCAGTTTTTATACTGATTTGAAAAATACTACATTTCAAGATAACGCTGATAAAGCAATTCACCGTTTTATAAAATAAATATTACGAAATACAAGAAAACAACGAACCGCTAACATGGGGTTTGCTGCTATGCTGGCTGACGAATAAATCCTCATCTTTTTGTTCGCATCAGCAGCGGTTCGGTCAGACGCAATTCTATTGAACTTTTGTTCTTAACTTCATCATCAGTAATTCTATTGGGCTTCAGTTCCGGGCTGAGACGTTATAAAATACCAGCACAGCAGCAAGCCTTGCTCGTCAGACTGTCTAAAAACTATTCACATTTCTTAATAAGATAAGTTGTTTTTACTTCAATAGAGAAGTAACTTGTTACATGCAATTTATAGAAGGAAAAAACAGAACCCAAAGTATTCTTTTCCCTCAATCACTTGATCAGATCATAGAACAGGATAATGAAGTACGTACCATAGATTTATTTGTTGAAAGTATTCAGCTTGCAGACTTCAAATTTAATATCAAAGAGAGTAAAGAAGGGAGGCCTGCCTATCATCCCAAAGACCTGCTGAAGCTTTATGTGTATGGTTATCTTAATCATATCCGCTCAAGCCGTCAGCTGGAAAAAGAATGCAAACGCAATATTGAAGTAATGTGGTTAATGAAAGAGCTTGCTCCTGATCACAACACCATTTCCAACTTCAGAAGAGACAATGAAAAGGCCATTCGTAAAGTGTTTCGCCTTACAGTAAGTATTGCCAAACATTTTGACCTCATCGGTGGTAAACTGGTGGCAGGAGACAGTACTAAACTGCGGGCACAGAATTCAAAGAAAAATAATTTCAATGAGCATAAAATAGAAAGGCATCTTGCCTGGATCGATGCCAAACTGGATGAATACAATAAAGTATTGTCTGAGGCTGATGAGGATAATAAAGCAGTTATTGAAGAATCCATAAAAAAACAAACAGAAAGAAAGCAGGGCTAATACCGTTCGTGCCATTCCTTGCAATAACATTAAAACTCATTGGTAAAATCATCAAAATCCCGGCGTTGTTTTTTTGTTGGCTTACCGGTTTTGCTTAAGCGTTTGCCTGTATAAAAACTCTCGGATTGTACATTCAATTTTTCTTTTTCTTCTTCAGGTGTAAGATCAATATAATATTTTATGGCTTCGCTGTACTGAACGCGATGATCTAATAAACCTGTAACCTGTATCACCCATTTTCTCTCAGATGTTTTAATGTGATAAACATCTCCAACAGCAACATGTTTTGATGCTTTTACACTAACATCATTCAATTTTACTTTTCCTTTTTCACAAGCTTCTGAAGCCTGCGCTCTTGTTTTATAAATGCGGATGCTCCAGAGATATTTATCAACGCGTAATTTTTCTTTTAATTCGTTCATTAAAAAAAGTTTGATGTTTTTATTCTTTAAAGAAAAAAATTTTTGTGGTTTTGTCCAATCTGTAAAACTTTAATTGTTGTAAAAGTATCGATCAAATTTATTAATAACTGTATCGTGCAAGCGATACATAAAAATCAAAAAAATATGGATGAATTTATTCTCATTTTCAGGCATGAAGATGGTAAAAAAGTTGCTTCACCGGAGCAGATACAAACATGGATGAAACAAACCATGGATTGGATCGGCGGTATTGCTGCTCAAAACAAGTTTAGCAGTGGCACAGGCCTGCCTTTTGATGATGCAAAAGTGGTGCATCACAGCAAAATGGTAACCAACGGGCCATTTGGTGATATAAAAGAAACCATTGGCGGGTTTATAATTGTAAAAGCAGGTTCAGTTGATGAAGCAGTTGAATTTGCGAAAGGTTGCCCGGTGTTGCAGGGCGAAGGCAATACGGTGGAAGTAAGAAAGATCGCTAAAAAACGATGGTACGCATTAATCATAATTAATAAAAATAAATAGACATGAAAGATTTTTTGTTCGTATACAAAGCAGATTATACCGGTATGCAGGAAAGAACTGCAGAAGAAGGCCAGGCGATGATGAAACGCTGGATGGATTGGCTTGAAGGTATTGCCAATCAAAATAAACTTATTGATAAAGGCAACAGGCTTTATGACTCCGGAAGAATTGTTAAGGGCAATGGCATTGTAACCAATGGCCCTTACATGGAAATAAAAGAATCCATCGGCGGTTATTCATTAATAAAAGCTGAATCATATGATGAAGCAGTTGAGTTTGCAAAAGGCTGCCCTGTTTTACTTACAGGCGGTAATGTTGAAGTAAGAGAGATCGCTCCGATGTAACCGTAATATTTTTTCAAATTTTAAAAAAACAATTATGAAAGAGTTTGTATTAATTTTCAGAACTTCATCCACGCCATCTGCGCCGCCTACAAAAGAACAGGCTGAGCAAATGATGTCAAGCTGGATGAATTGGATGGGTAGTATTGCTGCACAGGATAAACTTGCAAGCCGCGGCAGTCGTTTAGGTATTACAGATTCAAAAGTTGTTGGTCCGGGCAACGTAGTAACCAATGGACCTTTTACTGAAATAAAAGAGTTTATTAATGGTTTTATGATAGTAAAAGCAGATTCTATTGATGAAGCAGTTGAGTTTGCCAAAGAATGCCCGATGGTAACAGGCGGCGGAGGCAAGGTTGAAGTGAGGCCGGCAGTAAATCCTGAAGACAATAATTAAAATAAAGCCTCTTAACTGAGGCTTTTAACTTAATGGCATCAGAAGAACTAATACCGCATTTATTCAGAACGGAGTTCACAAAGATCACTGCTGTGCTATGCAGGCTTTTTGGTATTGAACATATGGAAGCTGCTGAAGACATTGCCAGCGAAACTTTTTTATCGGCATTGGAAATATGGAGCTATAAAGGCGTGCCGCCAAACCCTGTCGCATGGTTATATACCGTTGCAAAAAACAAGGCAAAGAATTTAATGGCGCGCAATCAAACATTCAGCAAAAAAATTGAGCCGCAGTTAAAACGCTCATCAGCAAACAGTGAAGAAATAGAAATAGATCTTTCAGAAAAAAATATTTCAGACAGTCAGTTACAAATGTTGTTTGCTATTTGTCATCCTTCCATTCCGGCAGAAGCGCAGATAGGTTTGGCGTTGCGTGTACTTTGTGGTTTTGGAATTGAAGAAATTGCCAATGCTTTTCTTACCAATAAAGAAACCATCAACAAAAGATTATACCGCGCAAAAGAAAAGCTGCAGCAGGAAAATGTACAGATCGAATTTCCTTCAGAAAAAGAAATAAACAAAAGACTGGAAACAGTATTAACTACACTGTATTTGTTATTTAATGAAGGTTATTATTCAGAAAGCCAGGATGCTGTTTTGCGTGAAGATTTTTGTTTGGAAGCAATGCGCTTAAGTTATTTGCTGGTTGAAAATGAAACAACAAATCAACCCAATGTAAATGCTTTGCTTTCTTTAATGTGTTTTCATGCGTCAAGATTTGAAGCAAGAAAAGATAAGAATGGAGAACCTGTTTTGTATGAAGAACAGGATGAAAGTTTATGGAATAAGGAACTTATAAATAAAGGCATTTATTTTTTGAATAAAGCATCAACCGGCAATGAAATTTCAAAATATCATATTGAAGCGAGTATTGCTTACTGGCATACCATTAAAACAGATACCAAAGAAAAATGGGAGAGTATCCTTCAATTGTATAATCGTTTATTGATGATAGAATATTCACCTGTTGTTGCTTTGAACAGAACCTTTGCGCTTTCAAAAACACAAGGAAAAAAAGCTGCTATTGTTGAAGCGGAAAAATTACAGCTATCCAATAATCATTTTTACTACGCTTTGTTGGGTGAACTATATAAAGGCATTGACAACATGAAAGCAAAATGCAATTTTGAAAAAGCATATGCATTGGCTAAAACCCAAACCGATAAGCAAATCATCCGCAGAAATATTGATGCTTTGGAACAGGTATAATATAGGCGCTTTCATATTCTTAGAAAGGCTTGTATCGTTATATTGAATGATAGTTAGACATCCCTACATTATTGTAAGCTTAAAAATAATTTGAGATTTCTCTCCCGAAAGTTCACATACGCGTCAGGTTAAGAAGCAGGTGTGATCCCTTTAAATATAGAACCAGTTTGAGTTTCAGAGCAATTAGTGCCTGTAATTTCAGGTTGTTACCAGTTGTCACATAAGGCGCCTCTTTCGGTTCGCTCATGCCGAAGGCGGGATTGAAAAAATCCGCCTTGGCGGACATTTTTTCAAAGAAGCGAAAGCAGCGCCGTTGTGACAACGAAGCCATGCGGCTTTGAGCATATAATAACAGTATTTAAGTGCTGCATAAAGAAAGTTATCCTGACGCCTATGCGAAAGTTCGGGATCGAAATGATGTGCAAAGAGTTTTATTACCTTTAAATCTTCATTTGCATTACTACTATTGATAACCCGGGTTTTGCTGAATATTCGGATTGGCCTGCAACTCACTTTGCGGAATAGGCGCCACGCGATGATAATCAGCATAAGGAATAGACAAAGGCCCGGGAATTGAAGCAGGATCACTTTGCCTTTCTATCCCGCGTTTCAACCGGTTAAGATCATAAAAGCGATCTCCTTCAAATGCAAGTTCTTTTCTTCTTTCAGTAATAATATCATTTAAAAGATCTGTTCCTGAAGAATTATACCCGGGAAAATAAGGATCTCTTGTTTGAGCGATTGAATTCAGGTAAGTTTTTGCATCATCTTCATTGGTTGGCAGAGAAGCTTCAGCAGCTATTAAATAAATCTCAGAAAGCCGTAGAACTTTTATATTATCCCTGTCTTTTGTGTTGGCTGCATTCTGGTATTTATACACGATGACTGCAGGAGCCCCGGCTTTTGTAGTTGCAGGAATTAATACAGAAGTGCGCACATCGGTATTGCTGTATAAATTGTACAGATCCTGTGTGCAATAAATGTCCTGGTACACGTTGGCATAAATACCGCCGAGGTCATCAAAGTTGTTGTTATTAACTATATCTGCATCTACTTCAAACATTATTTCAACTGCGTCTGTATGAATGCCTGGATCGGCCCACAATGCAGCATACTGATCAACGCTTACCAAAGAAAATTCGCTGTTATTAATTACATCAACCGCTGCATCTTTTGCATTGGCATTATCACCCATATATAAATAAGCCCTTGCAAGTAAACCTTCAATTGCATACTTGCTTAATGTAACAGAGTTGGTATAAGATGGTGCTGAATTAAAACCGGTTGTATAATCATTGATGATCTGCGTATACACTTCTTTAACCGTATTACGTGCAGGTTGTGCGTAAGGGTCATAATGTAATATCAGAGGCACACCGGCAGCATTGGGATCGTCAGTATATGGTCTTGCATAAGCATTTACCAGCTTGAAATACATCAATGCCCTTATTGCATAAGCCTGTGCTTTTATTGCATCAGCATTAACACCTGTAATGTTTGCATCAATTATTTGGTTGACGCGTAAAATGCAGGCGTATGCTGCGTTCCAGAGTTCTGTGTATACACCGTCTGTTGCAGTAAAATTGTACTGGTATTGCGGAATATATCTCCCGGCATTTTGTACTTCAATAAAAGTATTATCAGCTTGCAGATCGCCTATAACAGGCAAATCTCTTCCGTATATACCAACATCGCGCAGCTTTGCATAAGCGCCGTTCAAAGCATTTTGCATAGACGCTTCATCTGTAATAGCATCGCCGGACGGAACACTGTCAAAAGGATTTCTGTTAATAAAATTTTTTGAACAGGAGGTCAGCATGAATATGCATACAACTAATATTATTGAAGCCTGTTTAAATATTTTTTTCATACAATAATTTTTTGTTCTGCTGTAATTGATTAAAAACTGATTCTTAAACCTCCCGCAATTGTTTTGGGAATAAATACATCAAAGTCGTTTGTGCTTTGAATGCCGGTTTCAGGATCAAGCGGTAATAATTTATCTTTTGCGAATGTTACCAGATTAGTGCCGCGTACATAAACAGATGCATTGCTGATATTCCATTTATGGAAAAGCGATCCCGGGAATTTATAGGATAGCTGAATATCACGCAACCGTACATAGCTGCCATCATAGAGGTAACGTGTGGATGGTGAATTGGAACTCATGTTTCCGCCAAAAACAATTTTTGGAACATTTGTTTTATCACCGGGTTTTTGCCAGCGGCTCAACTGGTTTGTAAATTGATTAAGGAATCCGGTATAAGCGCCATCGCTCATATCATAAGTATCCCAGTTATCATAGATATAATTGCCATAATTATAATAGAACTGCACCGAAAGTGAAATGCCTTTATACGTAAAAGTGTTTGTGAATGAACCAAAATAACTGGGCGATGCTGATTTGCCTGTTAAAGTATAAGGCGCCTTGTTAATGTCGTTTGTTGTATGCGCATGCGTTGCATCTGTGTACCATAAAGGATCTCCGTTAGCCGGATCCGCACCGGCCCATAAAGGCAGGTAAAATTCCTGTACGTCATGGCCTTCAGTAATATTAAATAATCCGTTTGCAATAGGAGCGCCATTATACAGGTCGAGTACTTTATTTTTATTATGCGCAAGATTGAACTGAATATCCCAAACAAAGTTTTTAAGAACAACAGGCTTCCCGCTTAAACCGATTTCATAGCCTTTATTTTGAATACTGCCCACATTCAGCAACTGGCTTGTAAAACCTGAAGTGCCTGAAAGCGGAACATTGCTCAACAGGTCAGATGTTACGCGGTCATAATAATCAAAGCTTCCGCCAAGCCTGTTATTGAATAAAGAAAAATCAATACCAACATCAGTTATTTTATTTTTTTCCCAGGTAAGGTTGCTGTCGCCAACATTATTGGGAGCGCTTCCGGGAGCGCCGGTATAATTAAAGCCATAACCATATGTTGCAAGCGCCTGGTAATCTCCAAAGCCAAGCGAGTTACCATTTTGTCCATAAGATGCTCTTAGCTTAAGAAGGTTTATTAAATGTATGTTCTTCATGAATTGTTCTTCGCTTAAATTCCATGAGCCACCAACGGAATAAAAATTTCCCCACCTGTGTTCCGGGCCGAATACAGACGAACCATCTCTTCTGAAACTTCCTGAAAGTATATACCTGTCTTTGTAATTTATGATCGCATTGGATAGATAAGATATTGTTGCGTTTTCATTAGGCAATGAAAATGCAGTGGTGGGTGTTGCTGCGGAAGAAAGGTATTTCAAATTAAGATTGCCCGGAAAAACTTGGCCGCCTGCCTGCAAAAGATAGTTGTTATAATATTGCGATTCATATCCGCCGTACACATCAAAATAAAAATCTTTTTCTGCATTTAAAGCATGTTTGTAATCAATCAAATTGGTCCATGTCCAATCAAAAACACGGCGATTGGATGCAAAAGCATCACCTCCGTTTGTCTGGCCATCGCCGTAAAAAGGATTGCGGTATGCATCTTCCTGTATGGTTAAAAATTCTCCGCTGTACCTGCTTGATAATTTTAATTCTGGTATGATGTAATATTCACCGGATACATATCCTCTGAAATCAATTTGTTTTGCTTCATTATGATCTAAAGTAACAACTGCAACCGGGTTGAACGGACCGCCATTTGCAGGAAATTCTCCATCAGGATCATTATCTCCGTAGCGTATGGAACCATCTGTATTATACGGCGTATACCACGGAACTAAAAAATAAGAAGAAATAACCGGGTTGCTGAAATTACCACTGTTCGTCGGTGTTTGCTGCCTGCTGTAACTGCCATTTAAACCCGTTGAAAAAACGAATTTATCATTGGGCTTATGTGTAAGCGAAAAACTTCCGTTGTAGCGCTGAAAGTCAGAACCGATAACAGTTCCCGCCTGGTTAAATAATCCGGCAGAAGTATAAAATTGTGTTTTTGCATCACCGCCGGTTAGACTTAAATTATACTGAGATTGATCACCTGTTTGTGTAACTACATTATACCAGTCAGTATTTGTTTTTGTATAATCTTTTGGAATGCCCAATGCATTTTCAATAAAATTATCCGCGTCATCATTATTAGTTACATAACCTGCATTGATCACAGATTCGCGCAGCAATGTTTGAGTTTGCAGGCTGTTAAGGCTTTTATTATCATTATTAAAATAGGCGATGTTATTCGCGCCCCAATCTGTTGAAAAATTTAAAACAGTTTTACCTGCTTTGCCTTTTTTAGTAGTAACGATGATTACACCGTTTGCAGCGCGTGATCCATATATAGATGTTGCAGCGGCATCTTTTAAAATAGTTATGCTTTCAATATCATCGGGGTTTAACCCGCTTAACGCATTAGCGGTTGTTGTGTTTGATGTAAGGTCGCCAATGGTTGCAACAACACCGTCAATAACCCATAAAGGCGCCGCACTTGCAATGATGGAACCAATGCCGCGAATACGTACGTTGGTAGCCGACCCGGGTGCTCCGGATGCAGACGTGGATTGAACTCCCGGCGCAAGACCCTGCAATGTTTTATCAATTGAAGTGAAAGGCTTATCTGCAATATCTGCACCTTTTACTGTTGAAACGGCACCGGTAACATTTAATTTCTTTTGTGCACCATAAGCAACCACTACCACTTCGGACAGATTGCCTGATGATGGTTGCAGGCTTATAGCAACAGATGTTACTGAAGTGATGTCGACATCTTTTGTAACAAAATTTATTGACGAAACTGTAAGTGTATTTTCAGATACAGGCACAGTAATAGAAAATTCTCCGTTTGTATTGGTTGCCACACCAAGCTTTGTTCCTTTTACCATTACTGTTGCATTGGGAACCGGAGTCATACTCTTATCAGTAACTGTTCCCTTAATCAGGCGGGTTTGCGCCATTACATGAACGCATAAAAACAGTGTTGGAATTGTGAAGATTAATTTCATAATAATGTTTTGAACAGGTTATAGCTAATGAAAACAGTTACAAGTGAAATGTGTAAAGACAATACTTTAATGACAAGTGGTAAGAGAGTTATGCTTATAAAAACGGCAGATTAAAAACCGAAGCGGGAAAAAAAATTACTCAGGCAGGATATATGCTTGCTGAAAGGATTTAGTTGATGGCCTTCCTTAAATTAATTTTCAGATAAACGAAGATCCTTTCTGTTTCGATCATCATATTCAATTCATGGCTTAAAGGATAAATGAGTTGCAGCCTTTTGGAAATGTTATGCAATATCACATTGCGCCCGTTTGTAAGAGAGGAAGTTTCGATAGGCTTACTCCAGTCAACCTTGATATTAATGGTCTCATTATGCAGTGCTATACCAATATTAAGAGAAGGATTTTCGAGGTTATACGTTTGTAATTGCTTGAATGCATTTTCAACCAGTGGCAGTAAAATAAACGGCGCTATCGTTTCATGCAAAGAGGCAGCATTGATAGAAGTGTGTACACATATTTTTTTTTCAGCAGTTAATTTTTCAAGATCAGTATATTCCTGCAGCAGTTCAAGCTCTTTATGCAGTGATACTTTCGATGAAGCATTTTCATATAAAATATAAAGCATCAGGTTCCTGATCTTCTTCATTGATCGTGCAGCGATCAATGGATTTTCATTCGCGATGCTTTCCATGCGGGTTAAGAGGTCTGTTAAAAAAGCAGGCCTTATTAAAGTATGGTCTTCGTCAGATTTTATTTTTTGTCTTTCCTGTTGCAGAAGATCTGCTTCCTGTTGTTTTATATACCATAATTTTCCCAGTTTAATAGATGCAGCAACACATCCTTCCATATTTATCTGGCTAAAAAGAACGAAGAAATCATAAGCATAATTAATATTAGAAGGGCCTGTGCTTTTCATTCCGAACCATCCTCTTATATATGGCGCTATATGAATTGCATTTAACTCATACAAGGCAATAAAAACAAAACTCGCCAGCAGCCATAACAGCAACATTCCAATATACCTGCCCTTATATAAAAATTTCGGAAATAAAAAGTAAATGATGAAGTAACAAAAGCACATATCAAGCGGAGTTGATTCTGCAACTTCAATAAACGCTTCAAAGAAGCTTTTAAAAAATCCCCATTTAGGCAGCATGATGATGGCAGAAACTATTGCATAGTAAAGTATCCATAAGAACCAGAACAGGGCATGCCTGCTTAAGCGGTAAGATTGCTGATTGGAAAAAACGAAGGGATGGATCTTCATTAAAAAATATTGTTTCCTGCTTGCCAAATTAAAAGCAATTACCGGTTTATCTTTAAAAAAAAGTACGGGTGGTAGAAACCTCCCGTAGTTTGTCTAAAATGAGAAAAAAAATTTAATATTTATTTTCTCAAACTTATCTTTCGTCCGGCTTTTAATTTTCATAAAACTTGCCGAAGCCCGAAATTTTTTTACTGAAGCCTGATTTCACCCAATCCTATTGTCTATATAATAAAAGTATCAATGCTGAATTAATGATTAAAACCGTCTGTAACTATTAACTTTTCTATTACGTTATGTTAACAAAAATTACATTGTTAATTTATTCACATGAAGCCTGCTGTTGCGCTAAAAATATTATCTCCCGACGAAAAGTTCGCTTTTAAAAAAGACCTGCTCGTAAGGTCAATTGTTATACCGGTTTTAGCAGCAGGGGTCGTGAATCTTACCCATATAATAACTAACAGCCGCTACGACCTTTTTCATCTTATAATAAATTATGCTTATTTCATGGCTTTGGCATGGGCAATATGGCAAGGCAATGTTCAGCTCTTCTTATTTGTAAAAAAACAGCTGCGCTTTCCTTTGAAAACGTATTATAAAAGCATATTGGTACTGTATGGTTTTATTATAGCCTATACAGCTTTAATAGCTGCCGGAGGTATTTTGCTTTGGTTGCTTTTTTCGCATGAAGACAGCGCTGCTTATAAAAACGTTGTGTATGCTGTTATAGCAATTGTTATTTCAGCAATTTTCATCACTAATTTGTACGAAATATTTTATTTGCGCGGGCAGCAACAGGATATAGAAAAAAGGGCCGAGCAATTAAATATTGCAAAGACGCACGCAGAACTGGTTGCTTTAAAGAACCAGATAGATCCGCATTTTCTTTTTAACTCACTTAATACTTTATCGTACCTCATTTCATCAGACCCGGTTAATGCGCGTTTATATAATGATACGCTTGCCAGGGTATATCGTTATATTCTTATAAACAGGGAAAAGAATCTCATACCGGTTAGTGACGAAATTGAATTTTTAAGCAACTTTTTTTACCTGCTCAAAATAAGATTTGATAATGCCATCAACATGATCATTGAAATAAAGAGCCTTGCTGCAGAAGAACTTTTTCTTCCACCGATATCATTGCAAATAATTCTTGAAAATGCTATTAAGCACAATGAATTAAATCTTAATAGCCCGCTTACCATATATGTTTCCTTGTCATCAAGCTATGTTGTTATAAAAAATAAACTTATACAAAAAGCGTATAAGCCACCATCGACAGGAACGGGTTTAAAAAATCTTGACAACCGTTATAAGCTGTTAACCGGCAAGAGCATCATTGTTTATAATAACGGCGAACATTTTACTGTTAAACTCCCACTCGTAAATCCCCAGTTATGAAAATATTTTTAATAGAAGATGAAGTACCGGCTTTGGAAAATTTAAAAATGTGTTTATCGGGCATAGAAAATAATATTGATATTGCGGGAACTGCCTCAAGCGTGTCGCAGAGTTTGAACTGGCTGCAGAATAATGCCCTTCCTGATCTTATACTGATGGATATCCAGCTTTCAGACGGGCTGAGCTTTCACATACTGAAAGATAACCAGGTTAATTGCCCGGTAATCTTTACAACAGCGTATGATAAGTACATGATAGATGCATTTGAATATAACTGCATTGATTATTTATTGAAACCGATCGATTCCGTAAAGCTTGCAGGCGCTTTGCATAAATACAAGAATCTACAGCATCATTTCATTAATAATTATTCTTCAATAATTGATTTTTTGCAATCATCAAGAAAAAATAAATCAAGGATCATTGTAAAAAAAGGGATTGAATTTTTAAGCTTAAGGCTTGAAGATGTTGTTTATTTTTTCACTGAGCATAAGCTTGTGTTTGCAGTAGATAAAGACAACAGGAAATTTTTGTGCGAAACAGGCTCGCTCGCCGATATAGAAATAATAGTAGATGAAAAAAATTTTTTCAGGGCAAACAGGAAGTTTATTGTTAACGCAAATTATATAACAAAGTTCAGGAGCATAGATAAGAGTAAGATAAGTGTTGAATTATTGCTCCCTTTGAATGAAGAGATTATTGTTAGCCAGGAAAACGCAGCCGCTTTTAAAAAGTGGATGAGCGAAACTTAAATTCCTGCAGGTTTAAATTCTACTTCGCGTATACCTTTCGAATGATTTAGTAACTCCACAAATTCAAGGATATTATTATTTGAAACCGACCTATTAAATCTTATTTCAACCGCGTAAATGTTATCTTCCTTGGTATTATTCATCTTGATATAATTGTATATGATGTTTTTTGTTGCAAAGCATATTTTCAAGTTCTGTTAATGAAACAATTTGCCTGTTAAGTTTCATTTGAATTTCAGTTTGTTTTTTTTCAACAATAAATTTTTTCTTGTACGGTTTAACTATAACAAGTATTATTAACACCAGGACTGTTGCAATTGCCGCAGCAAAATATAATCCCCCGCCAACAGCAAGGCCAATGCCTGCAACAGTCCATAATCCCGCTGCAGTGGTGAGTCCCTTAACAACTTCATGCTTTAAAAATAGAATAGTGCCTGCGCCTAAAAAACCAATGCCGCTTACAACCTGCGCTGCTACACGCGATGGATCTAAGGCTACGTGTTCCTGTGTTTGCACTTCAGCAAAACCATATGCAGAAACAATCATAATAAGCGCTGAGCCTAAACACACCAGCATGTGTGTACGCAGTCCTGCAGCCCATTCATAACGCTGCCGGTCTATACCCACAGCGCCGCCAAGAACTGCTGCAACGCATAACCTTAGAATAATTTCCTGCCATGTAATCATAATTGTAAAATTAATTCTTTATGGAAAAAATTTAACGAGGCCAGGAAAAATTCAGCATGGATTGCAATACAAAATACTGTCTTGCTTATATTATAACAATCAACCATTATCTTCAAAACCCGGATACAATGTCATACCACCATCAACAAATAATGTTGCGCCATTTACATAATCAGAATCATCGCTTGCAAGCCAGAGAGCAGCTTTGGCAATATCATCAGGCATGCCAACTCTTTTTTGCGGTATCAGTTTTAATAAATCTTCAAGATGCGTTTTGGTGTCCCACGCATTATGATTGATCGGCGTTTCAATTGCGCCGGGCGCAATGCTGTTCACACGGATTTTTTTAGATGCGAATTCCTGCGCCATGGTTTTCATCAGCATCATTATTCCGCCTTTACTTGCTGCATAATTTGCATGCCCTGCCCATGGAATTTTTTCATGAACACTGCTCATACAAATTATTTTTCCAATGCTTTTTGATTTGCCGTTATCACCTCTGCGTAAAAATTCTTTTATTGCTTCACGCGCGCATAAAAACTGGCCGGTTAAATTTATACTAATAACCATGTTCCAGTCATCTAAACTCATCTCTGTAAGCTTCGCATCTTTTTGAAGGCCTGCATTGTTCACCAATATATCAACTGTTCCAAATTGAGCTGTTACATCGGCAAACATTTTTATTACTTCATCTTCTTTGCTCACATCGCATTGATAACTTATGGCAACACCGCCATTGGAGGTAATTTCATTCACGATCGCATCTGTCTTATCTTTTGAAGAAGCCCTCGGATAATTTATCACAACAGTTGCGCCTGAATAAGCAAATTGCTTTGCACATTCAGCGCCAATGCCTGAACTGGCGCCGGTTATAATCGCTACCTGTTTATCTAATTTCTTTTCCATATAAAAGTTTAATAAGAAGAATTTTATGTTACCAGCTAATGAACTTCGATTGAGCAAGGTGCAGCCTGTCCCGTACTTGATGAGGGACCACTCCCTCATACTGCATATATTCTTCAAAATAAATTAACGGCAATATTTTATCAACTATAATGCCCAGTTAATAGGATCTTGCTTTTGATCAGTCAAAAATTTATTTGTCTTGCTGAAATGCCTGCAGCCAAAAAAACCTTTATCAGCGCTGTAAGGCGAAGGATGTGCTGCTTTTAACACATGATGTTTAGTTTGATCGATCAGTTCCTGTTTCTGATGTGCAAATGATCCCCATAATAAAAAAACAATACCTTCTTTTTCATCAGAAACTTTTTTTATAACCGCATCTGTAAATTCATGCCAGCCAATTTTTGCATGAGAATTTGGCTCGCCTGCACGTACAGTTAATGCTGCGTTCAATAACATAACTCCTTGCTCCGCCCAAGATGTAAGATCGCCGGTTATTGATATTGGAACACCAACATCGTCATGCAATTCCTTAAAAATATTTATCAGCGACGGCGGTGGACGAACACCTTTGGGAACAGAAAAAGATAAACCCATTGCCTGTCCTTTACCATGATATGGATCCTGGCCAAGCAACAATACTTTTAGTTTTTTGAACGGTGTTTTTTCGAAAGCGTTAAAAATTAAAGAGCCCGGCGGATAAATTATTTTGCCCTGTGCTTTTTCCGTTTTTAGGAAAGCAACAATATTTTCAAAATATGATTTGGGAAATTCCTGGTGCAATATTTTTTTCCAGCTTTCTTCAATTTGAACGTTCATTCATTAAGGTTTGGATGCAAACTAATTAAAAATTACTTTTGCGCCTCCGGTGAAGGACCTGTAGCTCAGCTGGATAGAGCATCCCGATTCCAATCGGGAGGGTCACAGGATGCAAATCGAAAAGTTCTAATAAAGTTATTAAGGTTCGGTAGCTCAGTTGGATAGAGCAACTGCCTTCTAAGCAGTAGGTCATTGGTTCGAATCCAATCCGGATCACTTGCAGAGCCTCTTTCACAGAGGCTTTTTATTTTGTATGCCTGCTTATTGTTACATATTGTACAGTCCTAAACTGAATAAATATTATGTTGGTTCTACAACTGATATTGAAAGAAGGTTAGAAGAACATAATCGTGGTAAAGAAAAATTTACCGGAACCGGCATTCCATGGACACTTGTTTATAAAGAGGAATTTTCAACACTTGTTGAAGCAAGGAGAAGAGAATTTTCCATCAAAAAAATGAAGAGTAGAAAATATATTGAATTGTTAATTAGCTCAGTTGAATAGAGCATCCCGATTTCTAATCGGGAGGGTCATTGGTTCGAATCCAATCCGGATCACTTGCAGAGCCTCTTTCACAGAGGCTTTTTATTTTGTATGCCTGCTTATTGTTACATATTGTACAGTCCTAAACTGAATAAATATTATGTTGGTTCTACAACTGATATTGAAAGAAGGTTAGAAGAACATAATCGTGGTAAAGAAAAATTTACCGGAACCGGCATTCCATGGACACTTGTTTATAAAGAAGCACTTTCAAGCCTTGTCGAGGCAAGAAGAAGAGAATTATACATCAAGAAAATGAAGAGTAGAAAATATATTGAATCATTAATCAGCTCAGTTGAATAGAGCATCCCGATTCTATCGGGAGGGTCATTGGTTCGAATCCAATCCGGTTCACAAAGCCTCTTTAACAGGAGGCCTTTTTTTGTTTGTATGCCTGCCTGTTGTTACATATTGTACAGTCCTAAACTGAATAAATATTATGTTGGTTCTACAACTGATATTGAAAGAAGGTTAGAAGAACATAATCGTGGTAAAGAAAAATTTACCAGAATTGGTACTCCATGGACACTTGTTTATAAAGAAGCACTTTCAAGCCTTGTTGAAGCAAGAAAAAGAGAATTATACATCAAGAAAATGAAGAGTAGAAAATATATTGAATCATTAATCAGCTCAGTTGAATAGAGCATCCCGATTCTACCGCATACTCGTCAGGTTAAGAAATAGCCATGATCGCTCTAAATATAAGACAGCCTTGAGTTTCAGAGTAATTAGCGCTGTAATTTCAGGTTGTTACCAGTTGTCACATAAGGCGCCTCTTTCGGTTCGGTCCCGGCTTGTCGGGATTGAAAAAAATCCGAAGGAAATTTTTTTCAAAGAAGCGAAAGCAGCGCCGATGAGATAACGAAGCCATGCGGCTTGAGCATATAATAATTGTGTTTAAGTGATGTATAAAGAATGTTAGCCTGATGCCAATACGATTTTCCGGAAAGTGAGAATCTGCTGTTGCCGATGTGTTGACGCCTGGTTATTATTCATGCCTTGCTTTAAATAAAAGTTGTCTTTAAGATAAGCACAGCAAAGCTTTCAACGATAATTAAGATGAATTAGCTTAACGCTAATGCGAATCAAGTTCGTGACAGGCAGCAAGGAACGAGGCCACAACTTCATTTGATTCTAATCAAATAAATCCGGTCAGGAGAAGAATTAAAGCAATATGTTGCTAATATTTTTTCTAACTAACTAACAGTTCGCCGGTAAAATTTGAAAATTATATAAGTGCTTATATATTTGTTGCATGAATTTTTACCAGGACCTCGGCTTTCTTGTTTTTGGAAGCCGTTTAAAAAGATTAGGCGATACTTTCATCAACGATATAAATAAAGTATATAAAGACCATAAGATCGGGTTTGATGCATCGTGGTTCCCGGTTTTTTATATTTTGTCGCAAAAGAAAGAAGTATCTATCAAAGAAATTGCTGATGATCTTAAAGTTTCCCATTCAGCTATAAGCCAGCTAACCAGCAGCCTGCAGCAAAAAGGATTTATTAAATCTGTTGTCTCAAAAAAAGATGCCCGTAATAAAGCAATAACCTTTACAGCAAAAGGAGAGAAACTCCTGCAGAAAATAAGACCTGTGTGGATTGCACTTGAAAAAGCCATGAATGAACTGGTTGAAGAATCTGCCAGCAGTAAGAAAATTTTGAAGGCATTGACTGCTGTAGAAACCGGTTTGCATACTAAAGATTTATTTGAAAGAATTGACGTGCATTTGTAATTGATTATTTGCTATGAGTTATAACTATCTTCCTCTCGATAAAAGCTGGCTTGATTTTGAACAGGTGAAAGATCTTTTAGATTTTGATCAGAAAATTTCTATAACGTTTGATGCGCATGACCGCATTAATAAATGCCGCGAATACCTCAACAAAAAAATGGCTGATCCAAATGCTTTGTATTATGGAATTAATACCGGCTTTGGTTTTTTACAGAATGTTCGCATTAAGAACGGCCAGATTGAAAAACTGCAGGATAATCTTTTGAAGTCGCATGCATGCGGTATGGGTGAAGAGATACCCACAGCGATTGTAAAACTGATGTTAATGCTGAAAGTAAAATCGCTGAGTTATGGTTACAGCGGTGTGCAGATTGACACAGTGAAGCGATTGATGGATATGTTCAACAATGATGTGTTGCCTGTTATTTATACGCAGGGATCGTTGGGCGCTTCGGGTGATTTAGCGCCTCTAAGTCATATGAGTTTACCATTGATCGGTTTAGGTGATGTAAATTATAAAGGTGAAAGGCAGAAGGTGGAAGATGTATGGAAAGAAATTGGCTGGGAAATAATTCACCTGCAAAGCAAAGAAGGTTTGGCATTGATCAACGGAACTCAATTCATGAGTGCGTATGGTTTGTATTGTTTGAAGAAAGCAGAGCAATTGATAAAGATGGCTGATCTTATTTGTGCTTTATCATTCGATGCCTTTGATTGTATAACAGAACCATTAACGGAATGTATTCAAACTATTCGTCCGCATAAAGGGCAAATTGAAACAGCAAAAAATATCCGGGATTATTTATATGGAAGTAAGATAGCATCACATAAAAAAGAACAGGTTCAGGATCCATATTCTTTCCGTTGTGTACCACAGGTTCATGGCGCAACAAAAGATGTTTTTGAAAACGTACTTGAAGTATTCTTAACAGAAATAAATTCTGTTACCGATAACCCAAATATTTTTCCGGATGATGATCTGATCGTTAGTGGTGGTAATTTTCATGGACAGCCATTAGCATTGCGCCTGGATTTTTTAAGCATCGCGATGAGTGAATTGGCTAACATTAGTGAAAGAAGAATTTATCAACTCATAAGCGGACAAAGAAACCTGCCGCTATTTCTTGTTAAAGACCCGGGATTGAATTCAGGTTTTATGATTCCGCAATATACAGCAGCAGGAATTGTCAGTGAGAACAAACAACTATGTACACCAGCAAGTGTTGATTCTATTTCATCCAGTAATAACCAGGAAGATCATGTAAGCATGGGTGCAAATGCTGCTACCAAATGTTTGCGTGTAATTGATAATGTTGAAAAAGTTTTAGCGATAGAATTGCTGAGCGCCGCACAGGCATTGGATTTCAGAGGGCCAATGAAAAGCTCTGAACCACTGGAAAAATTGCATGCTGCATTTAGAGAAGTGGTTTCTTTTAATGAAGAAGATAGAGTACTGCATGACGATATGATGAAAGCGGTGGAGTTTGTAACTTTATATAAAATTTAGTTTATGGAAGTGAAGGATATTATACCAACCGGAAAATTTACAAAGGCACAGCTCGACTTGCTAAAGTTATTTTCACGAGAGGTGCCTGATGAAAACTGGATTGAGATTAAAACACTAATCTCAAAATACTTTGCAGACAAAGCCTCTGAAGAAATGGATAAGCTTTTTGAACAAAATGGTTGGGGGGAAGAAAAGATTGAAGAATGGAGTAAAGAACATATGAGAACTCCTTACAAATGATTGCGGTAATTGATACGAATATATTGTTGATGTCTTTACCCCGAAAGTCTCCTTATCATTTTATTATTAAATGTTTTAATGAAGGGAAATATAATTTAGTATTAACTACTGAAATATTTCTTGAATACGAAGAAATATTAAAATCAAAAGCAAATGCCGCACTAGCTTTTAATATATTGAATGCTTTTGTTGAATCTCCTGGTGTTATTCCAATCGATGTACATTTTAAATGGAATCTAATATCTGCTGATGTAGATGATAATAAATTTACTGATGCTTATTTAACATCTGATGCTGATTATCTTGTTACCAACGACGCGCATTTTAATGAAGTAAAAGACATAAACTTTCCTAAACTAAATATCGTATCTGCCGATGAATTTTTGCAAATACTTGAATCATCTTTTGGTGAATAAAGAGTTTTATATAATGATATATGAAAGCGGTGAAGTTTATTTCTTCTTATCAATTTAAATAGCATGAATTACAATATTGATTTGCCTGAAGAATTAAAGACTGCTTCAATGCCTAAGATGAAGATAGCAGAACAAAAACTGATAATTCTCAATAGACCTTATTTGATGGATTGGTTATTTCCAGCTTTTATCATACTTATATTTTCTATCATGATAATCAATGGAAAACTTTCGTTAATAAATGATGATGACAGCGATTATGTAACCCTGATTTTAATACTATTTATTTTTTTAATAGTTAGAAGCTTTTCTTTAAACAGAGTACGTATCGATTTTGAGAAGAAATTAATTTCAATAAAAAATTATAATCCATTAGTTAATCTTTGGAGGAAATTATTTCAAATGCCTTTTGCAATTGGTTTTAAAGAAGTGAATAAAATTTTTACAGATAACAATTCGTTTAGCAGACAGCTTATAAGATTCTACGTTATTTTAGAAACAGATGCTCCATATCAATTTCGAATTGCAATTTTTGCTGAAAAAAATCAATCAATAATCTTTACTGACTATCTGACTAAATTAATAAAGCATCATAGCATTCATGCAGATGCAGTGAGTGACCTCCGGGTCAAGCCCGAAGGCCGGCCCACCGTGATGCCATGAAAAACTACTGCTGATAATATAAAAAATATTTTCAATGACAACAGAAACAAAACCTAAATACGACGCTGTTAAATACAAAACACCAACAGGCTCGCAATTGAATTGCAAAGGATGGATTCAGGAAGCTGCATTGCGAATGTTGCTGAACAATTTGAATCCTGAGGTGGCAGAGCGGCCTGATGAGTTAATTGTGTATGGCGGCCGTGGTAAGGCAGCAAGAAATTTTGAAGCATTGGATAACATTATTGCTGCATTAAAAATTTTGGAGAATAATGAAAGCCTGTTGATACAAAGCGGTAAACCTGTCGGCATTTTAAAGACACATGAAAATGCGCCAAGAGTATTGTTATCAAACTCGCAGCTTGTACCTAACTGGGCAAACTGGAAACATTTTGATGAGCTGGAGAAAAAAGGCTTGATGATGTATGGTCAGATGACTGCAGGCAGTTGGATTTACATCGGCTCGCAGGGCATTGTTCAAGGCACTTATGAAACATACGCTGCTGTTGCTGACAGGCATTTTTCAATTCCCCCTTTAGGGGGCGGAGGGGGTGGTGGTTCTTTAAAACATACATTAAATGTTACTGCAGGTCTTGGTGGAATGGGCGGCGCTCAGCCAATGGCGATAACAATGAATGAAGGTGTTGCATTGATTGCAGAAGTGGAAGAGTGGCGCATTGATAAACGTTTACAAACAAAATATCTTGATGAAAAATATATTGACGTTGATGAAGCGATTGATGCGGCATTGAAATATAAAAAAGATGGTGTTGCAAAAAGTGTCGGTGTGTTATGCAATGCAGTGCATTTGTTAGAAAGATTGATCGAAAGAAATATTATACCTGACACATTAACGGATCAAACATCGGCTCATGATCCGTTGATTGGTTATTGGCCGCATGAGATTTCTTATGAACAGGCAAAAATTTTGCGCGAAGAAAATCCGCAGCAATACATTGACTATGCCTATCAAAGTATGTATCGTCATGTACAGTTGATGATTGAATTAATGCATAAAGGCGCCATCACTTTTGATTATGGAAATAACATTCGTGCACGTGCATTGGAATATCAATCTAAAAATATTGATACGCTTAAAGTTTCCCCTTTAGGGGGCGCAGGGGGCGTTCTTTTTCCCGGCTTCGTTCCCGCCTATATACGTCCGTTGTTTTGTGAAGGAAAAGGCCCGTTTCGCTGGGCTGCATTAAGCGGCGATTCAAATGATATTGCTGTTACTGATGAAGTAATTGCCACTATGTTTCCTGAAAATAAATCTTTACAACGCTGGTTAAAACTGGCGAAAGAAAAAATTGCCTTCCAGGGTTTGCCGGCACGCATTTGCTGGCTCGGACAAGGTGAAAGAGAAAAGGCTGGTCTTGCATTTAACGACTTGGTGAAAACCGGGAAGGTAAAAGCGCCAATTGTTATCGGCCGCGACCATTTAGATACGGGTTCTGTTGCAAGTCCCAACCGCGAAACAGAAGCGATGATGGATGGCAGTGATGCTGTTGCAGACTGGCCTTTATTAAATGCATTGTTGAGTACTGCCGGCGGTGCAAGCTGGGTGAGCCTGCATCATGGTGGCGGTGTTGGAATGGGTTACAGCATTCATGCGGGTATGGTTATCGTTGCAGATGGAACTGATGCAGCAGCACAACGCTTAAGCCGTGTGTTGAGAAATGATCCGGGTATTGGCGTGATTCGTCATGCAGATGCAGGTTATGAAATTGCAAAAGAAACAGCGAAGGAGTTTGGATTGGATTTGAATGAGCGTTTGAATGATTAAAATGATTTTTATAACTTAGACCTGTCAGGTTTTAAAAACCTGACAGTCTTTTAAAAGCAATTCCGCTTTCGCCGGGAAGAGATTCATCTTGTTTGCTGTTGTTCCAATACTTTACCTGTTGCCGGATCTACTTTCAAACGTGTGCTACACCAATTATAAAGCCATAGTTCATTATCAATAAAGCGAATACCAACAAATGGACATCTCATTTCTGCGTAACCTCCTTTTGGATATTGTCTTTTTTCAATTTGCCATTTGATCTTTTGTTCTATTAAATGCACCCCAAAAACATTTTCTACTAAGGAAGTAATTTTAGTGTATAAGCTTATATATACAATAAGCATATCACCAATTTCAACAGATTCCCGAATAGGAAAATCAAACACTATTTCATTATCATCAATAATTAATCTGTTTTTTTGAATATAATATCTATCGCTCATAACTATGTTATTCTCTTTAATCCTTTAGCAGATTTCCGCACTCGTGGGAATGACGACCAAAATATTAAACCAACTTCTTTCTCATACAAATACTTTCTTCCAAACCTTCATATTGATCATAATTTGGAATAACAATATATCCAGCTTGCTTGTACAAAGTTTGCGCTACATTAAAATGAATGCTGGTTTCTAATATCGAATATTGAAACCCGTTTTCAATTGCCCATCTTTCCAATTCATTCAACACTATTTTTGAAATGCCTTTACCACGATAAGCTTTATCAACGTACATTCTTTTTATCTCAGCGGTATCAATATTATATTCTTTAAAACAACCAATAGCAACAGGCGTTGAATCGTCATAAATAATTATTGCAGTTTTAATATCGGGCACTTTGTTGTATTGATCATAGGTATTCACGTCTTCATTCAATTCATTCCATAATTCATTATCAAGTTTATCAATAAGCAAAATGAAATCTGCATTCGAGGTGTTTGTACGTTTTATGTTGAATTGTTTATTCATCCTGATAATTTAATAATATATGCACAGCGTTAAAGTTATTTTATGTGCAAATTCCGGCATCATTATTTCTTAAATTGCTTTACATAATTTTTGATTTGCTTACCTAAAAATTTTTTTATGACAACAAAAGAAATCGCTAATCGTATTGTTGAACTTTGCCGCAAAGGTGATTTTGAAACCGCACAAAAAGAATTGTTTGCTGAGGATGCTGTAAGCATTGAACCTTATTCTACACCCGCTTTTGAAAAAGAGACAAAAGGCTTGAAAGCCATAAAAGAGAAAGGTGAAAAATGGAATAGTATGGTTGAAAAAACCCACAAATTTGAAGTTTCTGATCCGGTGGTTGCAGGAAGTTCATTTGCCTGTGCTTTACATATGCATGTAACTATGAAAGAAAGAGGAGAGATGGATATGACTGAGCTTTGTGTGTATAAAGTAAAAGATGGAAAAATTATAGAAGAGCAATTCTTCATGTAAACTGCAGTAACAAATTTGATATGCCTCAATTCTTAATTCTTGCAGATGATTATAAAGATGCCGAAGCATTGAACAGAAGGCTTTCAGTACGAAAAGACCATTTAAAAAGAATGAGAGCGGAAAAAGCTGAAAACCGTTTTATTATTGGTGGTGCAAAACTGAATGAAAAAAAGATGGTTGGTTCAATGATAGTAGTAAATTTAGATAATGAGGAAGCGGTGAAAAAATGGGTTAATGAAGATCCGTATATAACCGGAAAAGTTTGGGAGCATGTTCAAATTGTTCCATTCAAAATTGCTGAAGTTTAATCAGCAGATCGATCTCTTATTTATCAGTTCTTCCTGCAATCCAAAGCAGGGAATTAATAATAAACCTGTTTTGCATTTCGCTGGAGAACTCAGATGATAGTTGAGCATTGGTGCCATGTTCATAATCCATATCATTATGACCCATATTTACATATATCATTTTATATTTTGTATTCGTCCAGGCAACAGGATAATAGCCACTATGCCATATCTCGTTCAATTTCGGACCTGTTCCCAAAGGAAAGCTTGTTGAATCAATAGCAAGTAAAATTTTTATATCATGGTTCTGTGTAAGATCATTTTCCCATCTGTACCATTCATTTGGCGCTGACCTGAATGTTTGTGGTAAGCCCTTTGTTGCCGGATGTGTAGAATCTACAACACGTAAAATAGCAGAAACAGGGCGCCACGTGTTTGACTTATATTGTCCCGCTCCAATAAATTCATTATGATACCAATCCCAGTTTTGCGGATAATCCGAAGGTGTTAAAGCAAAACCAGCAAAATGAAAACCCATCCATCCGCCGCCATGCTTCATATATTTTTCAAATGCAAGTCGTTGAAGAGAGTCTTCTGGTCTTGTATCTAAAAATAAAACAACTTTATAGTGCTTTAAAAATTTGGTGTTGAGTTTTGTCCAGTCGTTTGTGGAATCATAAATAAAATTGTATTGTTTGGCCATCTCCGGAAACCATTTGTTTGCTTCATGTACAAAACTTATATGTGCGGCATCTTGTTTTGCAGTATAGAAAGCAATTACTTTAAATGGCTTTTTATTATTGTGTTGTGCGCTGGCTTTAAAAAAAACAGAAACTCCGATTAACAATGTCGCGAAAACGATCAGATTTTTTTTGCGTTTTAAATTCATTACTGGAAAAATTATTTTGATAAACCGGCAATAAGATTAATGGTAAGCGCAACAACAAATGTATTAAGGCAAAATGATAACAGGCTATGAAATAATACTACGCGTCTTATTTTAGGTGAAGATATTTCAACATCAGATACCTGGAAAGTGCATCCGATAACAAAAGAGAAATAGGCAAAATCTATATAATCAGGTTTGGGATCTTTTTCGGGAAACTCAAGTCCGTAAGCATCTTTTTCGGGGTCATTATCATCATCATCGTAATACATATGCGCATAATGAAAAATAAAAACAGTATGCACCATTAACCATGATAAAAAAATGCCCATTATGGAAACAGGAAAGTACAGACTGTCTTTTGCTGATATATTATTTTGAGAACGTACCAGTAACAAAACCATGATCATGCTGGCAAAAGACGCAATCAATATCAGGGAAAAAACAATTGCTATACTTCCATCGTCTTTCTTTGCCCATTTTCTTATCTCATCTATTGGTCTTTTTTTCACTACAGCAAAACTTAAAATAAGATAAGCCAAAGAAAAAATATCCCAGAATAGCATAGGTTTTACAAGTCGCGACATATTTGAAGGAATAATAAAATAGCTTACTGCACTTAACAGAGAGGCTGTAATAACTCTTTGAAAGGGATGCATTCGTAAAAAAATGTTTTTATCATCAGCGTTTGTTATTGCCATTCTTTAATGTTTTAACCGAAGTTAGAATTAATAATGAATGTCTTTCAATATTGAAATTGACAAAATGCAGATGAGTTTTGGAGATCGTGATAAATTATAGATTGTAATTACTTTTGTTCCTGTTATTATCGTTGTATGAAAAAAATAATGTTTGCACTGTCGCTCCTTTTTATTTTCGGATATGGTTATAGCCAGCAACCGAAAATAATTTCTGATTGTACTCTTACTTTTTCAATTACAAGTTCTGCCAGTGAAAAAAGTGATGTTGGTACTAAGATCATTTATATCAAAGGAAAAGATATCCGGAGTGATTTCATCAGCAGCAAGTTTAGTCAGAGTATTTTTTTCAATGCCAATACCGGTAAGGCTACTATTTTAAAAACAGTCGGTAAATCTAAATACATCTCTTATTATGATGCTGAACAATGGAAAACGCTTAATGCAGAATATAGTGGCGTTAAAATATTTTTTACAGGTAATACCAAGAAGATTCTTGACTATGATTGTAAAGAAGCAATGCTCACCACTCCTGGTGGAAAATCGTACACAGTTTATTACGTTCCTTCGTTAATGCCTTCTGTTATAGAAAATATTTTTCAGTTCAAGGATGTTCCGGGACTTGTATTGGAGTATGAATCTACCATAAAGGAAACGCAGAAGATAACTTACACAGCAATAAAAATAGATTTTAATCCTGTACCGTTAGCGCAATTTGAACTACCTAAAGAAGAATACCGGATCCTGCAATAAACTAATGATTGTTTACAGGTGCCGGAGTTTTAAAGAATGGAACTTTTACTTTGTATTTATATGGGTAAACGTAAGTGGTGTTACCATTTTCCATACGAATAAGCCCCTGGCCTTCTACAAAATTGTTTGAATTTACCTGGGAAATACTAGTGGACCCTTTAAATTGAAATTTAGAGAGTCTGAAATCAGGATAAGCTGTTGTTTTGTAGGAGTTTCTGCTAAAATTTTTAAGGCTTATATCGTTAGTACTTTTTTTAACTGACCCATTATCTACAAAGGAAGCAAATGTTTGCAAGCTGAACATAAAGCCCAGCAGGAACAACATTTTCTTTGGAGATATACATTTAATCATGGTGCAAAGGTATAACATTTTAACATGAATTATACTTTTATATAACGGAATTAATAAAGAATTGTTACAAAAATTGGAATTTTTCTTTCAATTAAGTACCTTTCCGTAACCTTTACGCCTATGCACGACCGTCCTTTCAGGGAAAATGCTGATGAAATTGAAGATTTACTGCAACAGTACGAGGAGTTGTGCTCAGGGAAAAAATCCTCCTTTCTTGAAGAAGAATCTTTTGAAATCCTGATTGAATATTTCAGTGAAAAAAATAATTTCTCCAAAGCTTTTGAAATTGTAGATACTGCTTTGGATTATTTTCCTTACTCCGGCGAGTTGTTCATTAAAAAAGCTGATTTACTTATTGCAACTTATAAGTACAATGATGCACTCTCGGTTTTACAGCAAGCCCAATTTTTCGATGGAGATAATATTGATATCTATATTTTGAAAACTGATGCGTACCTGGCGTTGGATATGCAGCAAAAGGCTGCTGACCTTCTGGAAGAAGCATTGCTGGTATTTGAGGGAGAAGACAGATTAAACCTGTTGTTTGAACTTGCTGATGTTTATGATGATTATGAAGAATTTGAAAAAGTTTTTGATTGTCTTAAGCTGATCCTGGACCAGGAGCCTGCGAACGAAGAAGCTTTATATAAAATTTGCTTCTGGACTGATTTCACCGGCCGGAATGAAGAAAGCATAAAACTTCATCAGCATATCATTGATGAACATCCTTATTCCGAACTCGCCTGGTTTAATCTGGGATCTGCTTATCAAGGCCTGAAACTGTACGAAAAAGCGATAGATGCTTATCAGTACGCAGTAGTCATCAACGATAAATTTGATTATGCTTACCGGAATATGGGGGATGCATATATACGGCTTCGCAAATACAAAGAAGCAATCGAAGTGCTTACAAAAGTGGGAGAAATAACACGTCCTGAAGAAGTAATTTATGAAGCCATTGGCCACTGTTATCACAAGCTTGGAAAATTTGCAACAGCCCGGTTTAATTATCGTAAGGCCAGCCATATTAATTCAGCCGATAGCAAGTTGTATTATAAGATTGCGCTTACCTATATTAATGAGGCGAAGTGGGAGAAAGCTATCGTTCAATTGGAAAATGCATTGCGTATTCATAAGAACGCTCCCGAATACAATCTCGCAATCGGGCAATGTGCCCTGCAGTTAAAAAATTATAAAGAAGCCGTTCATTATTTCAGCATGGTTGTAAGAAGCCGCCCGAAGAATGTACGTGGATGGAAAGCATTAATAACCTGTTTATATCAGTCAGAATACTACGATGAAGCCATTCGCCAGTGTATTGCTGCACTTAAATTAACTGAAGAAAAACCTTTAATCAACTTTTTATACAGCGGTGTTTTGTTTGCATCAGGAAAACAAAAAGAAGCTTTATTGCAGCTCGAAATGGGTTTAAAAAAATCTCCCGGCCTCGTAAAAAACTTTGTTGAGCTTAATCCTTCTATTTTACAAAATGCCCAGGTGGTAGATTTGCTTGCACGTTACCGAAAGCTAAAACATAAAAAATAGCAAAGCATTAGATATCACAACGTAATATAATACACCATAACCTTATTTTTGCCGCTGCAAAATATTTTACATGAATTTTTCACTTACACAAATTCCTGATCGGATCAAAAAGCCCCGTGCCAACGGTATTACAATGATAATGGATAAAGGGCTTAGCATTGAAGAAGCAAAAAACTTTTTAAGCATTGCTCATCCGCATATAGACATTTTGAAGCTTGGTTTTGGAACTGCATTCGTAACACCCAATCTTGAAGAAAAGATAAAAGTGTACCAGTCATACGATATCCCGGTTTATTTTGGAGGAACATTGTTTGAAGCTTTTTTAATTCGTAACCAGTTTAAAGATTACATAGAAGTATGCAAAAAGTATAACATTACTTATATGGAAGTCAGTGATGGTTCGATCACTATTCCACATGCTGAAAAATGTGGTTATATTGAAAAACTTACCAGATACGGAACGGTATTAAGTGAAGTTGGTTCTAAAGATGAGACCAATATTTTTCCTCCTTATAAATGGATCGAACTGATGAGAGCAGAACTCAATGCGGGCTCATCATATGTGATTGCAGAAGCACGCGAAGCCGGCAACGTTGGATTGTACAGGGGGTCAGGTGAAGTAAGGCAGGGATTGGTGCAGGAAATATTAACCCAGATTCCACCTGAAAAAATAATATGGGAAGCGCCTCAGAAAGCACAGCAATTATATTTTCTTGAATTACTTGGCTGCAATGTAAATCTTGGCAACATCGCACCCACAGAAGTCATTCCTTTAGAAGCGATGCGCATTGGATTAAGAGGCGACAGCTTTCATTTATTTCTTAATAAAGAATAACCAATGCTGGAATACGGTTTAATAGGATTTCCGCTTTCTCATTCATTTTCTCAAAAATATTTTACAGAAAAATTTCTGAAAGAAAATATTGATGATGCCAGGTTTTTAAATTTCTCTATTCCCCACATCGAAGACGTTGAACAACTATTTGCAGAACATTCTTTTTTGAAAGGATTAGCAGTAACAATACCATATAAAAAATCAGTTATTAAATATGTTGATAAAACTGATGATGTAGTAAACACAATAGCAGCGTGCAATTGTATTAAAATAACGAACGGTAAAAAAGCCGGTTACAATACAGATGTGGTTGGGTTTGAAAGATCATTTGTAAAAAATCTTAAAGCGCATCATACAAAAGCATTGTTATTGGGAACAGGCGGTGCTGCTGCTGCTGTAAAATTTGTGCTTGATAAACTTGGCATTCAATATTTGAACGTTTCAAGAAATGCTTCCGGAAAAACTATCAGCTACGATGATATTACGCCGGCTATTTTAAAAGAATATACCATAATCATTAATTGCACACCATTAGGCACTTACCCGGATATTACAGAAGCGCCGCAATTATCATATGATCTTTTAAATACCTCGCATTATCTTTTTGATCTTGTTTATAACCCGCCGCTAACAAGGTTTTTACAATATGGAAAAGAAAGAGGTTGCATTATTCAAAATGGTTACGAAATGCTTGTAATTCAGGCAGAAGAAAATTGGAAAATATGGAATGCTTAAATATGCCTTCAAGTCATGATTTAAGGGAAAATAAAGAGTTACTAAAAAAATTTTTGTGGTGAGATTAATTTAATATTATTGCAACCTGTGAAAAACAGATAAAGTTGAAAGGATGCCTAAAAAACAAATGTTTACGCTCGAATACCCCGTAAGATGCTCGCCAGCTATTTTATACGGATTTCTTTCTACTCCTGCGGGATTAGGGGAATGGTTCGCTGATAAAGTTGATGAAAGGGATAATGTTTTTATTTTTTCATGGAATGGATCTGTTGAAAAAGCAGAAGTAATGGATTCTGAACTGGATAAATTTATCCGCTTTCATTGGCAGACTGCGCCCAAAGACGAATATTTTGAATTCAAGATCGAAAAAACAGAGATCACCAACCAAACGATTCTTGTTATAAAAGACTTTGCTGAAAAGAACGAAATAAAAGACCAAACACAACTTTGGGAATACCAGGTTAAAGAACTCTTTCATCGTCTCGGCAATTAGCTTGCTGCCAGTAACTTCAGAAGAGCTGCACAACTGCTTTCAAAAAAATTAAAAGACTTTCCCCAATCAGTTAAAGAAAGTTTTTTAGCGATTTTTAAAAAAGGTTTTTGCAAAGTCTCTTCAATATTAATATCGTTTAAAGATTTATAATTTGTTATTTCAAAATGATGATCCCATTGCTCATCATGAATGCAAACAAATAGGTCTGCAGCATTTTTATTTTTTAGTCCGCACAAAATATTATTCTTATGCTCAGTTAAAAATTTACCGGATAAATGTAATGTGATACTGAAAAAATTTCCCCACCAGAAAAAGCTTCTTACAGCTAAAACATCATTCCTCAAGAACACTCTCGGGTAATCCATCATTACATAAGGCAATCCTAAATAATTTTCACCTTTATATATTTTGGGCGATACAGAAAAAACTTCAGCAGGCAATGTGGTTATATATTCATACAACATTGTTTGATAATTGCCTATAAGATCGCCAAACAAATTGTACACCTTTTCTATAATTCTATTCTTTGTTAAAATAAATTCGCTGTTTGTAACAAGTTCCGATTCATTTTTTGAAAGCTCTACATTTGTACCACTCATAAATTTCCGCTTAAGCAACCGCAAAGTGATTAAAAAACTTGATAAACTTATCATCAAAGCCTTTGTTGGCCCTTTCATTGCCACATTTCTTATTTCGCTTTTCGTATTGGTGATGCAGTTTTTCTGGTTGTATATTGATGACCTTGTTGGAAAAGGCCTTGATGTAATTACTATCTTGAAACTTATTGGTTATGTTGCTGCAACCGCAATTCCGCTTGCATTGCCATTGTCGCTTTTGTTATCATCAATAATGACTTTTGGTAATCTTGGTGAAAGCTTTGAATTAGTAGCAATAAAATCCGCAGGTATTCCGCTGATCCGGTTTATGATGCCCTTGCTCATAGTTGCTGTTTTTATAAGCGGGCTTGCTTTTTTATTCGCAAACAATATCATACCCGTTGCCAATCTTAAACTGAATGCATTAAAATATGATATCATTGTTACAAAGCCTGCATTGGATATAAAAGAAGGTGTTTTTTATGATAAGATAGAAGGCTATGTAATTAAGGTGGGTAAAAAAGAAAAAGATGACAGCACCATTCGCAATGTTGTGATTTATGAAAAGACTTTTGGGCCACAGGATAATTTTTTAGTTGCGAAAAGCGGCGTAATGAAAGTTACGCCCGATAAACGCTTTCTTGAATTTACATTGAGAGATGGATGGAATTACCAGGAAAATGGTAACCGTTATTCTTCAGGCGCCAATTCTGATTTCATAAGGCTTGGATTCAAAGAGTATAAAAAAGATATGGACCTAAGCGGTTTCCAGATGAGCCGTACACAAGACAGTTTGTTTAGATGGGATCCTAAAATGCTTACAGTTCACCAGCTGAATCTTTCCATTGATTCGATCAACAGTTTAAAGGTTGCCAATAGAACACGCTTGCAATCCCAGCTTCAGCCATTGCTTTATTTTTATAAGTATAAAGACAGCACCTGGGCAATACCGGATACATTGAAGAAAAAGCCTCACAAAACAATATTTGATATTATTCCCGATCCTGAAATACTTTCTAACAACAAACACTTTATAAGCAACTTAAATTCTATAGAAAGTTTTACCAACATTACAGCAAACGATTCCCCTTCTATATATGATATTATTCCCGATGCAGAAATGCTTTCCAATTACGAGCGCTCTTTAACCAACTTAAATTCTGTAAAAAGTTTTATTGACCTTGCTGCAAACGAGTCAGGCACTATAGAAGATAACCTGCGAAAAAATGATATTGAATGGCACCGTAAATTCAGTTTGTCTTTTGCATGCCTTGTACTTTTTATGATCGGCGCTCCGCTTGGTTCTATCATTCGCAAAGGTGGCCTGGGTTCGCCGTTGGTTTTTGCAGTTGTATTCTTCGTGATATTTCATTTGCTTGACACGTTTGGAGAAAAATTTGCAAGACAAGGCTTGTCTACTCCATTTGCAGGTATGTGGCTTTCTACTTTCGTATTAGTGCCCATAGGTTTTTTTCTGACTTCAAAGGCAATGAGAGATTCTCAATTGTTTAATAAAGAATTTTATTTCAGAACGTTTAAGCAATTAAAATCTATTGCTGGTTTTCGCAATAAATCAACAGATGCAAACACTGAATCAGGTTAATTTTGAAGCAATCAATAAAACCTTGTATGAAAAATGTAAATAATGAAAGCCGCAGAAGCTTTATAAAAACAAGCGCAAAAGCAACATTGGCTGCAGGCATTTCAGCCGCAGCTTTACCATCATTTGCAGAAAATATAAAATTCGCCGGTTATAATGGGCAGAAGAAAAGTACGCCTTATACACAAATGCCTTTGGCATATAATTATAATGCGCTTGAACCTTCGGTAAATGCAATGACGATGGAAATTCATTATACCAAACATGCCGCTGCATATGCAAAAAATTTAGGTGAAGCCTGCACAGCAGAAAATATAAATACACAAACAACACCGCTTGAAATGGTGCTTGCATCCATATCAAAATATTCAACAAAGATGCGCAACAATGCAGGCGGCCATTATAATCATGAGTTATTCTGGAAAATTATGGCGCCTCAGTCTTCAGCCACTGCACCGGCAGCAAAGTTTTCGGATTTGATCACAAGAGACTTCAATTCATTTGATGCTTTTAAAACACAATTCAATGATGCTGCCAAAACCCGTTTTGGCAGCGGCTGGGCATGGCTGGTTTATACAAATGATAAAAAGCTGGTGATCGGTTCAACACCAAACCAGGATAATCCTTTGATGGATATAAGTGACCTGAAAGGCTTTCCGGTTATGGGTATTGATGTGTGGGAACATGCTTATTACTTAAAGTATCAAAATAAGCGCCCCGATTATATAACTGCATGGTGGAATATTGTAAACTGGAATTTTATTCAACAACGGTTTGAAGCAAATGTTTAAATGCTTAATTATTTTTAATTGCAAACAGCACAACAAAACTTACGCGTTCAAAAGTGGATTACAGCTTTATCAGTAATACTTTTTTCTGTAAAAATTATTGCTTATTACTACACCAATTCGCTTGCAATTCTTTCAGACGCACTTGAAAGTATTGTAAATGTTATTGCGGGCTTTATTGGCCTGTATAGTTTATACGTTGCAGCCAAACCAAAAGATACAGAACATCCTTATGGCCATGGTAAAGCTGAATTTATTTCTGCTGCTGCCGAAGGTGGTTTGATTGTAGCATCAGGATTGTTGATATTGTATGAAGCAATAGCCAATCTTATTCACAATAAACCTATTGAAAAATTAGATACAGGTATATGGCTGATCGCTTCAACAGCAATCGTAAATTTTATAGCAGGATTGATTTGCTTAAACATAGGAAAGAAAAACAATTCTCTTGCATTGGAATCAAGCGGCAAACACTTGGTTATCGACACTTATTCAACGCTTGCAATTATTGCTGCACTGCTTATTATTTTCTTCACACATTTTTACTGGCTTGATAAGATAACTGCCTGCGTTCTTTCTGTCATTATAATATGGAATGGTTATAGCATCATCCGTAAATCGCTTGCCGGTATTATGGATGAAGCCGATATAAAATTGATTGAGAGAATGGTGAAATTGTTGAATGAAAATAAACGCCCGAACTGGATCGACATACATAATCTCCGTATTATAAAATACGGCAGTGTATTGCATATTGATTGCCATCTTACCGTTCCTTTTTATTTGAATGTACTGGAAGCACATGATGAGGTTGATGCGTTGAAGGCATTATTGATTTCAGAATTTGGCGAAAGCATTGAAATGTTTGTTCACACAGATGGAACTTATCCTGTAAGTTGTGCTGTTGCGTTTAAAGAAGATGGAAAAACAACACGTCCTCTATCAGAACAAAATAAAGGATGGACAATGGAGAACATAATTAAGAATGAGCGTTATGGAACTGCCGATGCCATTCCAATCATTTAAAGATTTTAAACAAAGAATCATATTTCTTATAACTGTCACTTGATGAAAAGATTTTTTTCCTGCATACTGAGTTTAATTTTTTCTGCCTCTTTAAATGCGCAAATTAATAGTGCGCACACACGCATAAGTGTGATTACATGCGGCCCGGGAGAGGAGTTGTATTCATTGTTTGGTCATACAGCTATACGCGTTATTGACAGCACTGCTCATCTGGATGTTGTGTTTAACTGGGGCGGCTTTACCTTTGATCAGTCATACTTTTACCTGAAATTTTTAAGAGGCAAATTGTTGTATTATTCTTCTGCCGATTATTATCCTGATTTTATGCAGGAGTATATTGAAGATAAACGCAATGTGTATGAACAGGTGTTAAATATCGATAGTACTGCAAGACAAAAGATCATTTCTGCTATAAATTATAACATGCAGGGCGATAACCGTTTTTATAAATATGATTTTTTGCTGGATAACTGTACAACAAGAGTAAAAAATATTGTGCTTGAAAATATTCCCGGAGCATTTATCACAAACAAAGTTGTTCCTGATAAAACAACTTCAAGAGATCTCATTCACTATTATCTTGATCGCGGAGAAGAACCCTGGATTGAATTGGGAATGGATATTTTATTGGGAAGCCGCATAGATCGCACCGTGTCTAATGATGAAGCGATGTTCATGCCTGAATTTTTTATGAAAGGCCTCGCTGATGCGAAGCAACAGGATAGGCTGTTAGCTGGTAAAGCAACTGTTTTGTTTGATGGTAAAGCAAAACAAAATGCATCGGGAGGATTCGTTCCTTTTATAGTGCTTGCAATAATTGCAATAGCAGTTTTTTTTATATCAAGAGTAAAGGCGAATTGGGCACAAACGTTCACAAGCATTCTTGATTCTTTATTATTTTATGTAACAGGATTGATCGGAATATTAATATTGTTCATGTGGTTCGCAACCGATCATACGGTTTGCGAGAATAATTTTAATCTTGCATGGGCGTTGCCATTTAACCTTCCTGCAGCTTTTGCACTTATAAAAAAACCAGCCTGGTTAAGCAACTATTTTTTTATTGCTGCCGTTATTACAGCATTACTGCTGGCAGCATGGTTCTGGTTGCCTCAGCAAATGAATATAGCCTTACTGCCTGTTGTAATTTTGTTATTAAACCGTTATGTAATTCTTTCAAACAAATACAGGGGCAGCCCGCTTAATGAAAAAAAACATTCAATATAAAAACAAGCCACTTGTTTATTTTGTATATGGAGAAGGCAGCTCTTTAATATTGTTGCATGGTTTTGCCGAAACGAATACTGTATGGAAAAACCAGGCAGAGAGTTTACGTGGTTCATTCAAACTTATCATTCCTGATATTCCCGGTTCAGGCGAATCAGCATTGTTCGATAGCGGCGATGAACATTTAACAGTAGAAGCGCTTGCAGAAAGTATTAATTCAATATTAATAAATGAAAAAATTGAGCATTGCATATTGTTAGGCCATAGCATGGGCGGATATATTACTTTATCTTTCGCGGAAAAATATCCGGAAAAATTAAAAGCATTCGGATTGGTGAATTCAACTGCATTTGCAGATAGTGAAGAAAAAAAACAAAATCGTTTGCGCGGAATTGAGATTATGCAATCTTACGGTGGTTATGCCTTTATAAAAACAACAACACCTAATTTGTTTTCCGGTGTATTTAAGCAAAAAAACCAGCCGGTGATTGATGAACTGATCGAAGAAGGGAAAGATTTTAAAACAGAAAACCTGCAGGAATATTATTATGCAATGATGAACAGGAACGATAAAACAGATGTGCTCGAAAAAAGCAGTATACCGGTTTTGTTTGTGGTAGGAACCGAAGATGTTGCAGCACCCTTAAAAGATTTGCTTAAGCAGGTGCGTCTGCCCGAAGTTTCTTACATTCACATCATCGAAGACACCGGCCACATGAGTATGTTGGAAGCGCCGGAAAAGTTAAACAGGATATTGAAGCAATTTGTAAATGAGATTGAATAAGCTTATACTCTACCCTCAGCTATTGATACTGGTGTTTCTCCTCTCAGCACAGCATGTATATGCTAATCATCTTAAAGGAGGCTGGATAAAATATACATATCTCGGCACATCAGGTAATGATGTACAATACAGGGTTTCATTTTATCAATATTCAGATTGCCGTCAGCCGGATAAAGTTGACCCGGGAATATGGCTTTCAGTATTTGATGCTGTTACATCTGCAGAAATCGGCTCTTCGAATTATATAGCCAAAACAAGTTTGACCACGGAACAAAAAAGCGATTTCGGACCTTGCTTTACTAATCCGCCGTATGTGTGTTATCTCGTTGCAGAATATACAGCAGAGATTACCGTGCCTAAAAACCAAAACGGGTACACACTTGCTGTTCAACGTTGTTGCCGTATTGCAGGTATTGCCAATGTGCCCAATTCAAATTCTACAGGCTTAACTTATACCATAACAATTCCCGGTGGCAGTAACATTAACGACAACAGCCCTGTTTTTAAATCTAATGATACTGTTGCAATTTGCTATGGATCTTATTTTGCGTTTGATTTTTCCGCGAAGGATATTGATGGAGACTCATTAACATATACGTTTTGCACTGGTTTAACCGGAGGTTCAGAATTAGATCCGGTTGTAGAAAATCCGGCTGCCCCGCCATATCCATCAGTCCCTTATATAGGAGGATTTTCGGGTTCAAGCCCAATGGGAGCAAGTGTAACTATAAACCCATCAACAGGAATGATTACCGGGTTCGCCCCACAGGAAACGGGTACGTATGTGGTGGCGGTTTGCGTAGATGAATTCAGACAGGGAGTGTACATCGGTCACACACGGAAAGAACTGCATATTGATGTATCTAATTGCCAATTGGGAGGCGCTGATCTTGATTCTGCTTACATTAGCTGTGATAGCTACAGTTTTAACTTCGTGAACAGAGCTTTCAGGCCCGATTTTCAATATTCGTGGGATTTTGGCGTAACCTCGATAACTTCTGATACATCATCGCAGGCAAATCCGTCATTTACTTATCCGGATACAGGTGTTTATAATGTGAAATTAAAAGCAAAGAACGGCTTAGGTTGCGAAGACTCTGCCAAAACACAAGTGAAGATTTTTCCTGGATTTAAAGCTGATTTTTCTATTGATGGAAGCTGTATTACAAATCCGTATAATTTCACAGACCTTACCACTGCAAAATATGGATATGTAAATTCATGGCAATGGTTTTTTGGTGATAATGATAATTTAAGCGATACGGCAAAAGACCCTGTTTATACCTACCTGGATACGGGCCAGAAAACAATAACATTAATTGCAACGAGCTCAAAAGGATGTATTGATACTGCAACACAACTTTTACAGGTTGATAACGGACCTAACCTCAATTTACGTTTCGTTGATACACTTATCTGCAGTATTGATACGTTGCAACTAAATTCTTCAACAACAACAAATGGTGCGGTATTTAAATGGACACCGGCTTATGATATTTCTGATACAAGCGACAGCAGGCCGCTTGTATACCCAAAACAATCTACTACGTATAACATAACGGTGCGCTACAAAGGTTGTGTAGCAAATGATTCGGTAAGGGTAAATGTTATTGATAAGGTCGATCTGAGTATGCCTTCTGATACAACCATTTGTAAAACCGATAGCATACAGTTATCTCCATCTACCAACGCATTGTATTTTTCATGGTCACCCCCGGCGGGTTTAAGCCGCAGCACTATAGCTTCTCCTTTGGCTGCACCTTTGTTAAACACCACTTATGTATTAACAGCATCTGTAGGCAAATGTGTTGCAAAAGATGCAACAACAGTAAGGGTTGTTCCTTACCCGGCTGCCAGTGCAGGCGCTGATGTAGCGATCTGCTATGGAAAAACCACACAGCTAAATGCTGCCATAGCAGGCAGCAGTTTTTCGTGGAGCCCTACCAATTCTATTGTAGATCCCAATAGTTTGTCACCGGTTGTTGGACCCGCAACTACTACAAAATATGCATTGCAGGTGTATGATACTGTAGGTTGCCCCAAGCCTTCCTACGATTCCGTTTTGGTAACAGTTATACCAAAAGTTATTGCCTTTGCAGGAAATGATACAACAATAGTAAGATCGCAACCTTTACAGTTAAATGCTACAGGAGGCACCAATTATAAATGGACACCTTCAAGCAATTTATCCAGCCCCTTCATTGCAAATCCTGTTGCTGTTTTTAATGACGGCCCTGATACGGTTTCTTATAATGTAAGGGTGAGTACTCCCGAAGGTTGTTATGGTAATGACAGCATAAAGATTTACATATTCAATACGCAACCTGGAGTACTGATTCCATCTGCATTTACCCCAAACGGGGATGGTTTAAACGATATTTTCCGGCCGACTGTAGCCGGCATGAAACAATTCCTGTATTTCAGGGTTTATAACCGCTGGGGGCAACTTATGTTTAGTACAAGCACTCCCGATAAAGGCTGGGATGGCACTTACAACGGATCGAAACAAGCGAGTGGCACTTATGTATATGTAATTGAAGCAGTAGATTATAATAATAACTCTTATTCAAAAAAAGGAACTTTTGTACTCATCCGCTGATGCTTAAATAAATTACTGTTTATATTTTAACATTGCTTCATAGTTTTTTTGATACTTCTTACATTGCATTCAATATATCCAGTAACAATGAAAAAATATTAAGAGCAGAATTAAGGACCTGATGATATACCCGGATAAATACTTGACTTTAGCGTTATTTTTATTTATACTTCTGTTATGTTCAAATCATGTTTATGCAGATCACTTGAAAGGTGGATGGATAAAGTACACTTATACAGGAGAAAGCGGCAACAACGCCCAATACCACATAACTTTTTATCAATACTCAGATTGCAGTGAGCCAGAAAAAGTTGATGATGATGTTTATTTAAGTGTTCATGACGTTGGTACTTTACAAGAACTAATTAAGAGAGATATTGCACTAACCAAAGTAACATCAGAAACAAAAAGCGACTTTGGACCATGCTTAAATGATCCGCCAAAAGTTTGTTATCTTGTTGCTGAATATAATACAGATATTTCTGTTCCAAAAAATAGTAGTGGATATATAATTACTTTTCAGCGATGTTGCCGCATTAAAGGAATAGTAAATCTTTACTATTCTCACAATGTTGGAATTACATACACGGTAACTATACCTGGTGGAAGCAGTGAAAATGATAACAGTCCGGTTTTTGGGTTTAATGATATGATTGCTATATGTTACAACTCACCTTTTTCATTTGATTTTTCTGCAACTGATATTGATGGTGATTCACTTTCGTATACAATATGTAGTGGTTTAAGTGGTGGCACCGCAGCATCGCCATTGGTATTTGATCCGCCGCCGCCGCCATATACGCCGGTTCCTTATGTAACACCATATACAGGCTTCCAGCCACTTGGGCCATTGGTTACTATTGATTCAAAAACCGGAATTATTTCAGGAAGATCTCCTAACCAGGTCGGAACTTATGTAGTTGCAGTTTGTGTCGCAGAATTTAGAAATGGCATTCATATTGCAGATACAAGAAAAGAATTGCATATTGATGTGAACGAATGTTCGTTGGTTGCATCTGAGTTAAATCCATCTTACATAACCTGCGACAGTTACAACTTTACTTTTTCGAATAATTACCGGGATAATTCTAACATGATTTACCATTGGGATTTCGGTATAGCAAAGAGTAATGATGATACATCAAATTTTGTGCATCCAACATACACTTACCCTGATACAGGCTTGTATAATGTTACTTTAAATGTAAGAAACACTGCAGGATGTCAGGACTCGGCTAAAACGCAAGTGAAAATTTATCCCGGCTTTAAAGCGGATTTTTCTTATACAGGGAATTGTACCAGCCAGGAATATAATTTTAAAGATCTTACTACAGCAAAGTATGGTACAGTTAATTCATGGGTATGGAATTTAGGTGATACTTACGTCTTAGACTCAACTCAAAACCCCAGGCATACATATACCGTTCCGCTTTTATATCCTGTCCAACTTATTTCAACCAGCACAAAAGGTTGTACAGACACAGTAACAAAAAATGTTGAAGTCTTAGCAGGTCCGCAATTAGGACTTCAGTTTAAAGACACATTGATATGTACAACAGATACATTAAAATTGAATGCATTTTCTCCTAATACAGGTGTTACATTTAGTTGGTCCCCTGTACATAATATCATTAATTCAAATTCAGCTTTTCCTTTAGTGTATCCGCAAACAACAACATTATATGATGTTACCGCTACCGATAGCAAGGGTTGCCCCGCAAAAGATACTGTTACAGTAAATGTTGTCGATCATGTTGCACTTAGTTTACCTGGCGATACAACAATTTGTCAAACAGATAGTATTCAATTAAAACCTTCAACTAATGCTTTGTATTTTTCATGGTCGCCTTCGGCGGGATTAAGTAATGCAAAGTCAATGAATCCAAAGGCGGCTCCATTAACTAATACAACTTATAACTTAACAGCATCTATAGGAAAGTGCTTTGCGAAAGCTGCAAGAGCAATTAAGGTAGTTCCTTATCCTTATGCAAATGCAGGTTCTGATGCAGTGATCTGTTATGGAAAAACAACACAATTAAATGCCAGTATAACAGGTAGTGGTTTTTCATGGGCTCCGGTAAACTCGATGGTAAATCCAAGCAGTTTATCTCCTATTGTTGGACCAACAGCCACAATAACGTATACATTAAAGGTTACTGATACAATAGGCTGCCCCAAGTCTTCCTACGACTCTGTTTTAGTAAAAGTAGTGCCAAAGGTGATTGCTTTTGCAGGTAACGATACAATCGTCGTAAGGTCACAACCGGTTCAATTAAATGCAACCGGTGGAACAGATTATTTATGGACACCTTCAACTTATTTGAGCGATCCGACTGTGGCAAACCCATTAGCTGTTTTTACAGGGCTTCCTGATACAATAACGTATCACGTGAAAGTAAGTACGCCTGAGGGTTGTTTCAACATAGATAGCATTAAGATATATATATTTGAAACTAAACCTGAGGTATTCATCCCAACTGCATTTACACCAAATGGAGACGGTTTGAATGATGTATTTAAACCAATTGTTGCAGGTATGAAACAGTTTCAATATTTAAATGTATATAATCGTTGGGGACAACTTTTATTTAAAACCGCAACGCCGGATAAAGGTTGGGATGGAAATTTTAACGGAACCAGCCAACCAGGCGGAACATATATTTATGTTATACAAACTATTGATTACAATAACAACCCTTACTTTAAAAAAGGAACTTTTGTACTCATCCGCTGATGCTGCTTTGTTGTAGTAATTGCATAAATTAAATTTCTTCTAACAGTTATTCTTCTTTCTCTACATAAGTAATTCTTATAATTTTCGTTTATCTGGAATAATCTTTGAGTTAAACCTCACACATGAAATTGTTTGGTTTATTATTTTTTATTCTGATAACGGTCGGTGTAATTTTTTCATCATGCAATACGATCGCCCAAAAAAAGTTTGAATTCTTTTATTATCCTCAGCTCAATGTATATTTTGATGTTGCCGGCAGCAAATACTTTTTTTCTTTGGATAGCTGCAAAACATGGGATTCTGTTTATTCCCGTACTAACGCTGAACCTGCAACATTAGGTAACAAACAAATTCTTTACAGCAATACACATGCAATCTGGGATAGTAATGAAGAACATTTAAAGCAATATAACGGGCATATAATAAACATTGTTGATGCAGATACAGTTGTTGTAAACCAGGATGAAGTTGCAGATCGTAAAATAAAAAAAATTAAAGCTGCATCAACAAATAACAGTAAACAACCTGCAAAGAAGGCAGGTTTTTTTCAAAGGCTTTTCGGTAAAAAACATTCATAATTATTACACATGAAAACAAAAACTTCTTTCTGGCAACGCATGGGCTTTCATGAATGGTTTTTAAAACGTGAAGCCGATTATGATATTAAACAAATTTCTCCGCTTACTTCTGATGATATTTATAAATATATCATTCAGAAATTTGAAGAGTCAATTAAAGAATTGTCGTTTGCCAACCGCCTTGTTTTTTATCATGAATATATTGTTTGCTTTAACGAGGAAGATTACAATCATTTTACTCAAAATAAAAAAGGCATTTTCGGTTTGATCGTGCAGGAATGTATAAAGCAATTTTATAAAATACTCGATCAATATCAGCAACAGGGCAAAACAGTTGCACCTTCATCCAACAAATGGGTGTTTCGTTTTGCGGCACATCCTGAATACATGCGCGGCGATAAAAGTGTGATTGGGAAATTAATGCCCGGAACCGTTCATCAGAAAAAAGAAAATGTACGTATCACTTTTATTCCGCGCCAGACCGGCCTTGCAGAAACATTTGATGTTAATCCTGAACTGCTTGATGGTTTTATTTTTTACAGCGATGGTTATTATGAGATCGCATACAATCCATCTTTTTCAATGCATTCAAAATCTATTAATAATAATGAGCCAAAGCTGCTTGCACGATTTGAAACAATTGTGCCCGATAAAGAGTTCGCCGGTAAAAAAATAGAATATTACATGCGTGAGCAGGATATTTTTGTCTCGGGTAAAGATGCTTCCAAAAACGATCCCGATGTATTTCGCATTCCCTCAGATTGGGTAAACACGCCGCACCTGCGCGTAAAGTTTAATAATGATGATAATAAATTTTACCTCGCATCTTTTGGTGAAAAAACTTTGGTAAATGAAAATGAAGTAATGGCAAGCAATATCAATGATCCTGTCTGGATACCGCTTCCTGTTAATTCACGCATTGTGCTGAACGGTATTGTGGGTGTAAACATTTTTAAATCGTAACAACATTGTATATGCTGGATATCATTCTTTCATCATCGCTGTTTGTTGTTTGTTTGCTGTTGCTCGCAGCCAACTTTCGTGATGTAAAAAAAACGCACAGAAAAAATGGCTGATAATTTTTATGGCTTAACTGATGCCGGAAAAATGCGCGATAACAATGAAGATAATTTTATTGCGCAACAAGTATCCGGAGGCAAATACATAATTGGCTGTGTGATCGATGGTGTTGGCGGATATGAAGGCGGCGAGATAGCTGCAGCAATTACACGCAACGCAATTTTAAATACGATTAAAAAATCTTCGGTAGAAAATCTTCATATCCTGAAAGCTGCTTTGACAGAAGCCAACAAAAAAATATTTGAGAAGAAGCAAAAGACCGGTGAGCACATGCAGATGGCCTGTGTTGTTACGCTTGCGCTGGCAGACATTAATAATAACCAGTTTTATTATGCACATGTTGGTGATACGAGGCTTTATTTGTTTCGTGATAATTCATTGATAAAGGTTTCGCATGATCATTCTTTTGTTGGATTTTTAGAAGAAAACGGAAGGCTTACGGAAGAAGCTGCCATGAATCACCCGAGACGCAATGAAATCAATAAGGCCCTGGGTTTTGATGAAGAAAAAATTCTGGAAGACGATTATATTGAAACCGGCGAATCTCCTTTTTTACCGGGCGACACTTTGTTATTATGCAGCGATGGTTTATCAGATATGCTGAACAGCCGCACCATTGCAGGTATTTTAAATTCTCCGCATAACTTAAAAGAAAAATCAAATGCATTGATTGATGCAGCTAATCTTGCAGGTGGAAAAGATAACATAACAGCTGTGTTGATACACAACGATAAACCTCCTTTACAACAGGAAGCAACAAAACCTGCTTCTTTAAAAAATATCGAACCACAAAACGGAATTATTGAAGAAAAAAAAATAAACGCAAACAATAAAGCAGAAGTAAAACATAATGGCGGCGCAGGAACACGTTTTCTTGCTGTGCTTTGTTTTTTGTTGTTATGTGCTGTTGCCTGGTTTGTTTATAATGATTATACGAAAGACAGAAATCCAAAAGAAATTATTGCTGATCCATTGCCCGTTGTAAGAAATGATGCAGTAAGACTTTTATCAGACAGTATCAGGTATACAACTTCAAAAACTGTGTCGCTTAAAAATATTTTCGGCTATAATAAAAATGTTATAGTGAATGATTCATTGCTGATCAAATCAGACACATTGATCATACATGGAAATGGTTGCACGTTAACGGCCGATTCAGTATATAACGGTGCAGCATTTATTTTTTTCCCCGGGTGTAAATACATTTTGTTGGATAGTATAACATTTGAAGACTTCACTACGGCTTTTGTTGCGCGCAATAAAAAAGTTTATCTAAAGAATGTGCGCTTTAAAAATTGCCTGGTCCCGGTTTTATATAACGTACCGTTACCCAACGATCAAAGTATTTCAACAGATATATCAGACAGTGCATTACTAAGAATTGATTCAGCAAAAACTATTATTCGCTTACAATGAGTGCAGCAATTAATAAAGTAAACAGAAATACAGAAAGAATTTTTTTGCTGCTCATCAGCATTGTAATGGGTGTGCTTTTTTATAAAATGTACCTGGTGTTGAATGCTGATTTTACAGAAGTGCCAGCACGTTTAAAGAATGGCACTATGATCAATTTAAACGGTCAGTATCCTGAACAAAACATGAACCTCCTGTTACAGAAAGGCCGTTATTTCCGTGATGAAAAAGATATTGATCTTATCAGTTCAACATTTGAAAAAGCAAGATTATCAGACAGTGCTGCAATGGATAATATCGGCGATCTTAATAAAAAACAATACAGTATAAATGCAGAAACTGCTTTGCAACTGGGCGGTGAATCATTTAAGAAAAGAGTTGCTGCCGAAAGAATCGCTTTAGGTATAACAAGCGATGATACTTCAACATTGTTGCTGCAACAAAAAAATCCGGGTGTAGTTGCATCGATAAATGATCTGCAGATGGGCGCTCATAATATAAGTGGTTTGATAAGCGAAGCCGGTAAGCCTGTCGCTAATACAATTGTGCGTTTGCAATTGATACTACCGCAGGATAGTTTGTACAGTAACAATGTTGAAGAAGTAGATAGTTTGCTGCAACAAAACAGCAGCACTGTAAAAAAAGTCTATGCGGTCGATTCATTAAACAACAGGCAACTCCAATCGTTAACCGCCTACGCGCAAACGGATGCGCAGGGAAATTTTTATTTCAAACATCTTCCTGATAACAAAACATACCAGCTATTGCCTTTACAATACAATTATGCTTTTGGGCTTCCTCAGGGAGTTGAAAAATTAGATCATGATGCAAGTTTTAATTTTTATCGTGCAACAGACAGGTTAAAACTTTTTTCAACAAAAGATTTCAGTTCACTCAAAAAAGAAAAAGCATTTATTGTAAGAACGCCTGATGATGTAATGCAATGGTTCTGGATAATTTCAACCGGCTTTATTGCAGGTTTTATTTTGCTGCATATCATTATGAGTATCTGGTTTAAAAATGCAGACCAGTTAATTCTTCCTGTAATGATGATCATTACAGGCTTGTCATTCATAACCTTGTTAAGCCTCCAGGATCCTTTGCGGGATTGGTTTTTAGCAAAAAGTACTTTCTCATATTTTGTTGCAGGTATTGCCGGAATAATTCTTTTATTGTTGTTTGATCTGAAACGCTTCACAACAGATTCAAAGCTGTATCGCTTATTTGTTTTTAATAAAATGAAGCTTGCGCAAAATGGATGGCCGTGGGCATTTATTGCAACAGGGTTATTGATATTAACGATATTATTTGGAACCGGTCCTGAAGGCAGCGGTGTTAAAGTAAATCTCTTTGGTTTTCAACCAAGTGAGATTGTAAAATTTGTGATCATAATTTTTCTTGCAGGCTTCTTTACAACAAACGAAAAATTTATTTCATCTTACAATACATGGACGAAGCGCAGCCAATTTTTTGCATTTGCTTTATTCGCAATTCTTTCAACCATTTTTTGTTTTTTGATTCTTGGTGATCTTGGTCCCGCAATGGTTTGCTGCTTTACTTTCATTGTACTCTTTTCTTTTTCGCGTGGCGATTTTATACACATGGCGATCTCTGTTGTGTTTTATGTACTCGTTATGTGGTTATCGCATGATGTATTCATTGCTACAGCAGTTACTGCGGTATTCTTCGCGATATACACTTTGGCAGTTACAAGAAAATTGAGTGAATCATCAGCAATGGCGCTTGTTGTTATTGCTGCATTTTTATTGCTTGATAAAATTCCACTTATCGCACAATATTTTCCCGGCCCAATGCAAAGGTTGATTGATC
>Ga0206903_10022_pt1 | contig 46447 bp, 36 predicted proteins | sample Alteio_BWOrgHeat_45_FD_152959 | JGI IMG/M metagenome (GOLD analysis project Ga0206903, IMG submission 152959) | Enriched cells from forest soil in Barre Woods Harvard Forest LTER site, Petersham, Massachusetts, United States -... | ecosystem: Environmental > Terrestrial > Soil > Temperate forest >... | reverse complement strand
TTATTAGTGGCGGTGACTATTTTGAAGATACAGGAACAGTATATATACTCCTTAAGCGTAAACAGGAGAAGGATGGCGCCACGATCTATTCTCAAATTACTTTCAGGCGTAAAGAAAATGCCGGTGATATACATTTTGCAACCTATACATCGGCAACGTCAAATGACAAAAAACCTTACTCAGGATTAATGCTGCTGGAAAGGAAAATGGATAATAGTGAAAATATAAGCCCGTATTTGGATTTCTATAAATACGTTCTTTTTAATAAACGCACTCAAATTGAAAATAGTAACCAGGCTATTTCTTTTGCAGAACTGGATAATCGAAAAAAAATAACTTCGGCTTATATCAGGGGTTGGAAGAAAATAAAAGACGCTGCTGGTTTTTACAAGGGTTTTTTTGTAGTACCACTCAATCCATCTTTGGAAGCATGTATTTTTAGTGTAAAAAATGATAGTACAGTAAACATATGGACTGCCGCACAAGCACAACCTTATAAAGGATCGTTGTCACTTGAATTTGATGGGGACTATAACAAAAAGGCAATTATTAAAGCAGATGTAATGTCGCCTTTTGATGATAATTACAGGTTAACTATTTATCTTAATATTGAAGAATATAATTATAAACCACAATCTGAAAAACTTAAACGCTCTAATGCGAACACAGCATACGGCCTATATACCTGTTACAGGTATAAAAACGGTGAGCCTTTTGCTTCTCGGTTTGCCTGTTTTAAAATTGCTGGTGCGGATCCAATAAGTAAACAGGAATTTGAAGATTTAAAAAATGAACACATCAAAAGTTACCCATTAAAACCAAAAAGAAACGTTGCAAAGGCTGAGTCTGTTCTTAGAGCATTAGACTTATACAATTTTTTTAAAAACACTTCAAAAGACAATATTTCCCTCGGCGTGCATGTATTGTAGTTGATTCAATGTTTCTTCCCTGGTGAGGCAGACCCTGTTTATACTTCTTCTCCAAATGTTTCCTCACCAGGCAATAAAGCCTTGTCATTTAAAACAATTTCACTCTGCATACCTGATCTTTATCACGATCTTCTTATCAGGCTTGTTTCCGTTTGTTGTGATGTTGGGCCGGTGTGCGTCAGAAGGAAAGAAGAGAAAATAAGTCTCAGGTATTGCGGTATAAAAATTTCCCTCACCGGAATAATTCGCCACGTCTTTCGATGCATCATAAGGCATAATGGTATTGAGCTTTGTAATATCCGCAACACCTATCTTTTCCTCACCGCTGATTACCATTTGCAGGTCTGTATAATTACGATGTGATTCCCATTTTGTGCTATCCACATTTTTAGTTGCATTTTCAGTTACCGTGGCATACACATTATTGCTGTCAATAGCATACCTGCCAACTGCCAGTGCCCAGAGATCATGATCTTTCAAAAAAGCAAATGCTTCATCCCAATAATTTTTATGCAGTTGGTACTGCCTCGCAAACGTTGCCTTGTTTATTGTTTCATGAGGTTGCAATTGTGAACCTGCCAGCCATTCTTTTTTACTGTACCATTCATTCACCTGTTTCTTTGTTAATGCATTGGGAGTTGTTTGCGCTTTTATATGTATTGTTGAGAATAAAAAAAAGAAGGTGACAGAGAAGAGAATTATTTTTTTCATGATGTTGGTTATAAATGTATACTAATATAAGTGCGGTATGAATGTATAAAATTAAAATAACTGATTATCATCTGCATAAAATGCGAAGTATTCACCAAGACAAAAAAGCAAACGGACAACTTATAATTGAAAAACTTACCGTTAATCGACCTGGTTGTAGTTTAACTATCGAGGCTCAACATCTGAAAAAGCGACACTACAACAGTTTAATCAAGGCGGATGAGCGCACGTGCTGCATATCGTTCGCTCTTGATTTTTTGCTCCACTTTTGTATCAAGACAAAAGTGGAAATGAAAAAAATAGCAATACATTTTAATAAGATCGCATAACAAACAACAATAAACTCACATTAAAATTATACCACAGTTTTTGATAATTCCCGTTTTTGAATAATGCTTTGTGGTTTCACTGCAACAACAGTAATGAAAGCTGAAAGCAATAATGATCCTGACATAAAAATATATGAAGCGCCGAAGTTTCCTGTAGTTCCTTTTAGATATCCAACAAGATAAGAACCCGCAAATGAACCCAAAGCGCCAAAACTATTGATCAATGCAATTGCACCTGCAGTAACATTTGCAGGCAATGCTTCTGTGATGATTGCAAAGAAAGGGCCGTAAGGCGCATACATCATCATGCCTGCAATTACAAGCAACAGAAACGACAACCAGAAGTTATTTGTACCAACCAAATATGAACCATAAAATGCTAATGATGCAAGCAGTAAAAAAGGCCATACAAATATTTTCCTGTTCAAAGTTTTATCTGAAAAATAAGAAGCTGTGATCATAGCAATAATGGCAAATGCATACGGCAAAGAAGATAACCATCCTGTTTTAATAATACTCATTTGCGGTGCTGCTTTGATGATGGAAGGGATCCATATTACAAAACCGTACACACCAATACTCCATAACGCATATTGCAGGCATAACAGCACCACAACTTTTGATTTGAATGCTGCTGCATAATTTTTTACAGGTTTAATATTTTGCTGTTCCTTTTGTAAGGCAGATTCAAGCGAATGTATTTCTTCATTCGTTAGCCATGTTGCATTGGATGGTTTATCAGTCACCAATCGCCACCAGAAAAATGCCCAGATGATTGCAGGCAAACCTTCCCAGATAAACATCCATCGCCAGCCGGCAGCATTGATCAAATAACCTGATACGATCGACATCCATAAAATAGTAACAGGATTACCCAATATTAAAAATGTATTCGCTCTTGAACGTTCCTTCTTTGTAAACCACCTGCTTAATAAAATAAGCATGGAAGGCATCACCGCACTTTCCACAACGCCTAACATAAAACGAATGATAATGAGCAACGTGATATTGCTGACCAAACCGGTTGCCATTGCCAAAACACCCCATAATATCAACGACCAGAAGATGAGTTTCTTTGCGCTTTTATTCGCTGCATAATGAGCTCCCGGAATCTGAAAGAAGAAATAACCAAGAAAAAAAAGTGAACCAAGCAATGAAGAAGTTGCTGCAGTAATTTGAAGGTCTTTTGCCATTTCACCTGCCACTGCAAAACCAAAATTTGCGCGATCAAGATAAGCAAGGCTATAGGTTATGAAAGCAATAGGAATGAGGCGGTACCAACGTGATGGAGCAATCTTATTATTCATTATTTTTTTGTTTCACTGAAGTAGCTCAAAGCTATTTGCAAGTTGCCAATAATCAGCGTGTCTGAATTTAGCATCACGGCTCATCAGATGAAAAAGCGATACCGCAGCAGCTTAATCAAGGCGTCTCAGCGAACGTGCTGCATATCGTTCGCTCTTGATTTTTTGGTACTTTTTTATCAAGAAAAAAGTACATCAAAATTAACTAAACGTCCTGTCATGCGAACGCTTGTCATTCCATTGAGGCGTTGGATCAAAATAACTTTTATCTGAAGGATGCAGATGTTGCTTCACTACTTCATCATTTAATTCAATTCCCAGTCCCGGTGCTGAAAGCGGAAGATTCGCAAAGCCTTTCGTAATCAGGTTTCTTCCATCTGTAGTTTTTACAAGGCTTTCCCACCACGGCAGATCAATGGAGTGATGTTCCAATGCAAGAAAGTTTTGCGTGGCAGCAGCACAGTGAACACCCGCCATGAAAGAAATGGGTGTGCCTGCCTGGTGCATGGCCATTGCAACGCCATGCTCTTCTGCATAATCACCAATTCTTTTTGTTTCAAGCAAACCGCCTGATGTAGCAAGATCAGGATGGATGATATCCACCGCATGTATATCAATAAGCGGTTTAAAATTTTTCAGCAGGTAAATATCTTCTCCGGTAAGGACAGGTGTTTCCAGTGCATCGGATAACGTTTTCCATTGATCCGTGAATTGCCATGGAATAACATCTTCCAGCCATGCAAGGCGGTATTGTTCAAGTCTTTTACCCAAACGGATTCCGTTATTCAAATCAAAATGCCCGTAATGATCGGAAGAGAGCGGAATATCATACCCCAACATGTTTCTTACATTTTCTACTAGCTGTGCCAACGCATCCAAACCTTTATCAGTGATCTGTATTTGCGTAAACGGATGCATAGTGTTGGCGTATGATGTAGGATCATCAAGATCGCCCCATGCCTGCAGATCGCCCTGGTCATTTTCCCAGAATTTATCATTCACCAATGCCCCCGGCACGCCTTTCAGTTCATTGATGCCAAGATCCATCTTCAGCCATGTATAACCCTGGTCATTAATACGGTAATCCATTAATTTCTTTTGCTCCTCGGGTGAGCCTGCTTCCGGTGTATCTGCATACAATCTTACCTTATCACGATACCTGCCACCAAGCAGTTGCCATGCAGGTATATTATATACTTTGCCAACAATATCCCACAACGCCATCTCAACGGCACACACGCCACCTGCCTGCCTGCTCGGGCCGCCAAATTGTTTTATGAATTTAAATATCTGTTCAACGTTGCAGGGGTTCATTCCCAATATCCTGCTTTTAAGCATGAGCGCATAACGTTCATCAGCGCCATCCCGTACTTCACCCAAACCATAAACGCCCTGGTTCGTATCAATGCGTATAATAGCTGTGCGGCCTAAAACAGTAGTAACACAATACCGCATATCAGTGATCTTAAGATCGGAAGGTGATGATGCGCGGTTTATTTTTTGCGTGGTTTGCGCCACCAGTTCCTCAACAGGAGAGAACATGAAGGCGCTGCCCAATGCAATGCCGCCAAGCGCAGATTTTTTAAAAAAAGAGCGCCGCGAATTGTCACGTGTATCAATGTTTTCCTGCGTGGTTGCTTCAATTGTATCCTGGCCTTTCAGACCAAGTTTCTTTAAAAATTTTTGTGATGGCGTCATATTGGTTGTAGTATTTATGGTTATGCAAATAAATATTATATAATTGCTGATTTTGCGATTGCGTGATTTTGAGATTTAAACTCAATTTCAAAATCTACAAATCAGAAATCAAAAAATCAGAAATCACCACGTCCTGTCCTTCATAAACGCATCCAACTCCTCTCTCGTCATCGGTAAATCTTTTTGCGTATCCAGCCACTGCAAAAAATCTTTCTTTATCTCATCCGTCCATTGCTGGTCTATTTGTCCCGGCGTATATTTCCCTTCACGCAAACGCTGGTGACCAAATGCATCCCTCAACTCTACAAATTCTGAATTCAATACAAGGTCTTCGAGATATTGTGGAGGAATAAATACCACGCCGCCTTTCTTTGCCAGCACTACATCACCCGGTAATACAGTTGCTCTTCCAATACGTATCGGAACATTAATGCCGGCCAGCATCATCTGTTGTATATAAGAAGGATCATACCCTTTTACCCAGCCATTAAATCCCTGTATTTCGTCAAGCCCTTCTATGTCCCGCACAGAGCCATAGAATATAACACCGTTATGCGAGTGTGCATAAATAGCATTTCCTAAATTATCACCGATCAACGTTCCGTCCGCGATCTTTCCATAGCTGTCGGCAACATATACATCACCGTTTTTCAACACATCGATCGGCCATGAATTGGTGTTGCCAATGCGACCTTCGCTTTTGCCTTTGGCTTTAATAAGGCTGTCATAATCCGGCCGCATCGGCATGTATTGTGCGGTTACAACACGGCCTGTCATTACAGAGTCAGGGCGAATGATCATCCAGTCTCCTTCAAATTGGTTTTGATATCCTTTATTACGCAGGTAACCCCAGGCTTCTTCCATCGATACATTTTTTAAACGTTCCAGTAAACGGTCTGAAGTCTTTGGCCGGCCATCAGCAAAACGTTCACCTTTCCATGCCGGTGTCATAGCTATTATCTGATCCGGCGTTGGTGTAACCTGGACCTGTTGTGCGTGTACATAAGATGCAATGCAAATAAGCAATAAAAAGCAAGCTGGTTTTATCGTCATATGGCGTTGGTTAAAGTATGTTTTTTAAGCTAATAAAGTAAACGAATTTTCAAACACCTTTTACATGATGTTTTTGTTTGATTAAATTTATTGTATGTTATCGGCAGTTGAGCTTTGTGGCAGAAAGGTTGTATTACTCATTTCAAGGTTCTGAAGATGATTGAATTGTACCAGGGAACTTTTCAAAATACAATCCACTATTTCATATAAAAGCTTCTATCAACCTTACGGCGTAGAAGGATCTTCGTTAAAGGGCTTTGTGTATAGCTGCGAAACCCTGCGTTTATTCAAGGTTCTGAACATAATTCAATTGTATTTTTTATTTTTTCCATCAGGTAATTTCTACACTCATTTTCATGTTGCGTGTTTACGTTTTTCTCATGTTTGCGATGACGCTGCCCTTCTGTTCATGCATACATCATAATATCAGTTCATATAAAAGCTTCTATCAACCGCATCACTTCTGCACCTTCATCGCCATTGCATGGATTGGGAGATTCATTTAAAAAATACTGTACGGTTGCTTCTATCATCGGCTGTTGAACATGTTGTAATTCGTCAAAGGAAAGTGTTGTTGTTATATCATTTGCAAGAATTGTAATTGTATTGCCGCTGAACATACTAAAACTTATTTTACCTTTTGTGCCAATTATCTCGCAATGATCTGCTGCTGATTCCCGCGCTGCATTAAAACACCACACACCATTGAATGCAATGTTGTTCTTAAATAAAATATTTCCTGCAACAAGGTCGTCTGCCTTGTAATTTGTTCCCTGGTTTGCAGCAACCCCATTCACTTTTTCTACTTCACCAAAAAAATAATACATAATATCTAACTGGTGCGGAGCCAGGTCATGAAACAGTCCGCCACCGGCAATCGCAGGATCAACACGCCATGCATTTCTTATATCTGTAAGTTCTTCTTTGGTAAGTGGTGGTTTGTATAATTTAAGATTTGCAAGCAGTGTTTCACCAATTGCTTTTTCGTGAATGAGTTGCTTTATTTTTTTGAAGCGGGGTTGCTCCCGGCGATAATGCGCTACAACCAATTGTATATTTTTTTCTTTTGCTGCTGCTGCAATATGGCAAGCCCCGGCATAAGTGTTTGCCATTGGCTTTTCAAGATACACAGGTTTACCCGCATTGATGGCTGCCATCGCGTATGCTTCATGTGAGGATGGTGGTGTGGCAATATAAACCGCATTTACTTCAGGATCATTGATGAGTTTACCGGCTTCATTATACCAACGGGGAACATTATGCCGCCGTGCAAAATCTTCCGCTTTTGCTGCATCACGCCTCATCACCGCAACCAAGGAAGAGTTAGTTACTTTGTTAAATGCGGGACCACTTTTTATTTCAGTAACATCACCGCAACCGATAATACCCCAGTTAATTTTTTTCATGAGTTTATGTACTGGCATCTTAAGCCTATATTTATTAACCCGCCCGGGACGCTCACACACAAAGCAACTCCTCAGTCTTAAGCAAGCATTGATTTTATTTTTATATTCTTACGCCAACAGGGGAGCAAAGCATACACTACCCCATATGCAAATTGCGAACAAACCTAAGAATGATTTTCGTTTTCAGATCAGTTAAAAGCTTTGGCTAAAGTAGTACGAAAGTTAGTACACAAAATCTGCGGTGAAAGAAAATATTGTTTATTTCCCTGCTACTGTACACGAATATGATAACATAGGTAGAAGTTTAAAAAATAAAGGAAAATTAGTTTATTCCTTTTGCAGTGATCCAATATAATGGATTCAGTGATAATGTGAAAAGATATTGCGACTATGACAATTATTTAATAGGAAGAAAACTATTTGATGGTTTTGTTGACCAACCGTGATATTTAGATTTTTTCTCTTTCCGCAAACACTCTCTCATAGTTTGTATTCAGCCGCGGATATTGCAGTATTCACTATACTGTACAAACAATCTCCGGCGATGCAAAATGTTGCATCTTTACAGCAACCGGAATGCCTTACATGAACAAATCTGCGCCTTGGTCAGTGTCTGCAAAACAAATAAAAAGAACACCAATGCCCCGCCACAGTTTGTTTAGCCTGCAACATTGGAAAAAGCAATTTGAACTTTAAAGCACATGAAAATGGCAACCACTAACACGGGTGATTGATGCACAACTACCTCAAAAAAATAGTACCCTGATTTTTTAGTGCTTTTTAAAGCATATGATATTTATTAAATGCCCTGCACAGTTAACAGCGGCGTTTGCAATAGGCCGGCTCCAATTTAATTACCATCTCTCATCTGCAGAAGGCCCGTACATACCCGGAATAGGAATATCAAGCAATCGCAGGTAAACACTTAATTGCCCGCGATGATGATAAATATGATTGTATGCAAAACTTCTGAGCGCTGCTTTCTTCGGCATTTGAAACATAACCTGCTCTCCCCGGCGAACCGTCCATATTTTATTAAGATCATCATCTGTTGCCCGCTCAAGAGCAGTGGTTGCTTCCGCAATTCTTTCGTCAAATATTTGTAAAACAGCTTCCGTACTTTCAGGAAAGTTTGAATTAAAGCTGGCGCTGGCAAAATCAAATTCGTCTGAATTCAATATTCGCTCGATCCACAGATTCAATTCAGCAATGTGCTTTGCAAGCCTTCCGAGTTTCATAGATTTTTGATGCGGATGCCAGTCAAATTTATCAGCAGGAACACGTTCAAGCATTTTTCTTGTACTGTTAGCTTCGTTTTTTAATTCACCGAGCAAAGTGGTGTTGAGTGCCATTGTAATTTTTTAGTGAGTAGCTAAATTAAAAAATAAACAACCATAAATAAGATTCGTGCACCGTTGTTATTTATGACTAAACATAATGCGCAAAGTCTTTTTCATAGTTTCCTTTTATTCTTTCGATCGGGGGATTGTAGTAACCAAATTTCAAATGCGGAAATTCTTCTCTTAATAATTCCATCAACTGTTTTATGCCAAGCATTTCACCTGTTTCAACTACATCAATTTTTCCCAGATACCAATCCGGGTCAATATTAAAATTGCGCCACTGAATCATACAAAGATCTGTTTCAATAATCAGCTTTCTCAATGCTTCATATTCTTCAACAGTATCCGTCATTCCCGGAAAAACAAAGTAGTTGATGCTTGTCCAGCCGTTATAGCTGCGCATCGTTTTTAAAGATTCGATCAAATCTTCAAACTCATAATTATTCGGCCTGTAATACGCCGTATAAATATGCTTGCGTGCGCTGTTCATACTTACGCGAATGCTGTTCAAACCCGCTTCACACAAGGCTTTTACAGCATCGGGCTTTGAACCATTTGTGTTAATATTAATGCTGCCGCGATCCGTATGTTTTCTTATCTCAATGATTGCATCTTTTATTGTTTCCCACATCAGCAAAGGTTCGCCTTCACAACCTTGCCCGAAACTTACTAATGGAAAAGGTGCATTTAATAAATGAGGAACGGTGAACTCTGCGATCTCTTCTGCTGTAGGTTTGAAAGTAAGTCTGTCTTGCGTTGAAACAATGGACTCTTCTTGAGGTTGAAAAGAAATACAACCAATACAATTTGCATTGCATGCAGGTGAAGAAGGAATCGGGCATTCCCATCTTCCTAATGATAAATTTCTTGCCGCGGGACAATGATAAGTAAGACAACAATTCTGCATTAAATGTTTTACCAACCGGTTATGAGGATAATGCTCAAGTAACCATGCTGCACCGGTTTGTATTTTTTTATCATCATAACCTTCACACTCCTGGCGAATGTCTTCTTCAATTCTTACGGCAGGCACATAAAATTTATCATTCAACCAGCCTGCTGCTGTATAACAAAATAAAGGAAGCGTAGGCGCATCGGGCAAACTCTCATATGCAGCGAGATATAAACCCGTATGTGCCGGGGGAATAAAGGCGGCAACCGCCCAGCCCTTTTCACACAGGCGCATATCGCCGGTTGTAACATCAATACCAATTCCCCTGCGGCCGGGTAGTTCATATAAATTGCCGCCATCCGGCAATTCTATCCAGTCTCCCGTATCAACAGGAAAAGCATCCCAGCCTGCACGGCCCACTGCATACAAACTTTCGTCTTCATAAATATTGCCTTTGCCATCTGAATATAATATGTATGGTGATTGACTGAGCATTTTATTAAGTTGACAGTTCCTGGCAATAATTCACAAGACTATAAACCATCCACATGAACTATGATCTGTTTACGATTTGCTGCCTGCAAAATTCGTTGAATTCATTTTCTTCTTCTGTTAATTCCGCAGGCTCTATTTCGCGCTGTATGATTTTATTGTTGGTGAAGTCAAGCGTTAGCATGTTATCTCTCAGCATAACATTACTAACCTGTTGCCATGTATAATTTTTAAAAGGAAATGTATTAAAGGTTATCCCTTCTTTACTGAAGCCAATTTCCTGGGGAAATTTAATTTGCCGCTCAAGCAAAGCAGCAATGATAAAAAAAATACCAATAAAAGGAATATGCAGCGGGTATAACAACCATAAAAAAGCGGCTGCATACAAAGCCCATTTGAATGTGGTGATGATTTCCTTCTGATTATTAAATAAACCCATGGAAAGATTAAAAACAATAATTCCTATCAGTATGATATTTACCCAGGAAAGCTGCTGAAACTGCCAGTGTAACAAACTCAGGACGGATGCGGTAACTGTCATTACACACATCAATACAGTGATAAAATTGTATATCTTATGATCAGGATGTTTTAAGGTAACAATAAAATCGTATTCTTTTTTTTGCCTCATGCAAGATTACTTTTCACGAATAAATTACAGATCTTCCACAATAATCTTGAAGCAACTACTGCGTCGTAATTTGTTTCGCCCACACCCACTTCTACCAGGTCAAAACCAATCAGTTTCTTTCCGCTACTGATAATTTTTTTAAGAAGATATAAAATTTCGTCAGACTGGAAACCGCCGGGAACGGGTGTGCCTGTATTTGGGCAAAGTTTGGGATCAAGCCCGTCTATATCAAAGCTGAAATATACATATTCAGGCAAATGACTTACCATTTCATCTGCAATATGTATCCAGTTTTCACCGCCAAATAAACGTTCTTTTATCTGCTGATCAAAATAAGTTATTACTTTATAATTGCTGTTGCAGATATAGTTCCATTCCGCTTCACAATAATCGCGCACGCCCGCCTGAACAACCCGTTCTATTGCACTTACCTCGCTAAGCGCATTGTACATAATACTTGCGTGGGAATAGTTGAACCTTTCATACGCTTTCCTGAGATCGCAATGTGCATCAATCTGCAATACGCCAAAGCTTTTGTATTTTTCTGCAAGCGCTTTAAAATAACCAAGTACTACACTGTGATCACCACCTAATAAACCAACAAGTTTATCCCTGCTTAAAAGTTCTTTTGTTTGTTCATATACCCAGTTGTTCAGCATCTCGCTGCCTTCATTGATCTCTCTCAGGCTTTTTAACATAAACTTATTCTGGTTTATGTCCTGGCCGTGCGCTATAAAATCAATGTATAGCTCTGCTTCTTTGCGCAGGTAATCACTCTTCATCAAAATTTTTTTATCGGGCTCACGCATGTAAAATCCTTTTTTCCAGCCTTGTGGCATATTTGGATCAAAAAGGTCTATTTGCGTACTGGTTTTAAAGATATGCTCTATAGCCCTTGCTGTGCCTGCATTACAGCTTACTGTAACTTCCCAGGGAACAGGCAGAATGATCACCTGTGCATCTTCTTCAGAAAAAGGCAATCCGAATATATTATTGTTGCGGTTAGCAACCGCATTCACGTCAAAATTTGAAAGATCTATCATAGATTTCTAAAAAGTTGTGCAAGTTACTTGCTATTTTCAAAACGATTTTGCTAAAAATATTTCATTCATTCCAAAGCCGGAATTTTAAGAAATAAGCAATGTAAAATTAGTTCAGCCTTGAATACCGGAGTTATCCTTCAATTAATTCTTTACTCAAAAAATCCTGGTAAGCCAGTTTAATTCCTTCTTCCAGTTCAACAGTATGTCTCCACCCTTTGCCATGCAATTTTGATACATCCATCAGTTTTCTTGGCGTACCATCAGGTTTTGATGTATCAAACTTTATCTCTCCCTCATATCCTACTGTTTTCTTTATTAATAAAGCAAGGTCTTTAATTGAAATGTCTTCGCCTGTACCAATGTTTATCAATCCTTTCTCATTATAATTTTCCATAAGGAACACGCAGGCATTTGCCAGGTCATCTGCAAATAAAAATTCGCGTTTGGGTGTACCTGTACCCCATATTTCTACTGTATGTATGTTATTGATCTTTGCTTCATAAAAACGCCTTATTAAAGCTGGCAACACATGCGAATTGGTTGGATGATAATTATCGTTGATACCGTATAAATTTGTTGGCATCGCAGATATATAATTGCAGTTGTATTGATCTCTGTACGCATCACATAATTTCAAGCCGGCAATCTTTGCAATCGCATAGGGCTCATTGGTCGGTTCCAGAGAACCGGTAAGCAAATACTCTTCTCTAATGGGTTGTGGCGCCATCTTTGGATAAATGCAGCTTGATCCTAAAAAAAGCAGCTTCTTTACATGGTTTTCAAAAGAAGAATGAATGATGTTGTTTTGAATCTGCAGATTATCATACAAAAAATCTGCACGGTACGTATTGTTTGCAACAATGCCGCCCACTTTTGCGGCTGCTAAAAAAACATACTCCGGTTTTTCTGTTTCAAAAAAATCTGACACTGCCTGTTGATTGCGCAGGTCAAGTTCAGTGGAAGTTTTTAAAATAAGGTTAGTAAACCCTGAAGCGTTTAACTTTCTGTGAATGGCCGATCCAACCATTCCTCTATGCCCGGCTATATATATTTTAGAATCTTTATTCATAATTAATTTTTAGTACGCAATAATATTATCGTTTATGTGCAGCTCCAATTCTTTTTTTGTTGAAGCTTCTGCCCTGCCAACAATTTTTGCTTCTATATTGAATTGTTTTGCTTCATCAATCAATGAAGCTGCAGTTGTTTCATCTGTAAAAATTTCCAGGCGATGGCCCATATTAAAAACCTGGTACATTTCTTTATCATCTGCACTTGAGTTCTGCTGAATGATCTTAAATATTTCAGGCGCATCAAACAAATTATCTTTTATGATCTTTAATGGCTGCGGCAAATATTTCATGCATTTGGTTTGACCACCGCCACTGCAATGAATTACACCATCGATCTTATTAAAATATTTTTCAAGTAATACTTTCATCAACGGCGCGTAAGTACGCGTTGGACTCAAAAGCAATTTGCCAATATTGAGGTGCGAATTATGCACTGTGAATTGTGTGTTATGAACTTCGTCATTGAATTTATACTTCCCGATATATACAATATCATCACTTAATAATGGCTCAAACGTTTCAGGATATTTTTCAGCGTAGTATTTATGTAACACATCGTGCCTTGCGCTGGTTAATCCGTTGCTTGCAATACCGCTGTTGTACTCATCTTCATACGATGATTGCCCGCTGCTGGCAAAACCGATAATTACATTGCCCGCCTTTATTTTTTCGTTAGTGATGATTTTTTGCTTAGGCCATCTCGCCATCATTGTTCCGTTAACAGCAATGGTTCTGACCACATCGCCAACATCAGCCGTTTCGCCACCAAGAAAATGAATGTTTATTCCGAAGTTTTTAAGCGTATCAAAAAACTGCTGCGTGCCATTTATTACCTGTTCTAACACTTCGCCGGGAATCAATAATTTATTCCTGTCAATGGTTGATGAAAAAAGTATGTTATCATAAATACCAACACACAACAGGTCGTCAAGATTCATAACGATCGCATCCTGTGCAATGCCTTTCCATATAGAAACATCACCGGTCTCTTTCCAGTATAAATAAGCAAGAATGCTTTTAGTACCTGCACCATCAGCATGCATAACATTTACAAAGGCATCATCTCCGGTTATAAAATCAGGATATATCTTACAAAATGCAAACTCATATAAACCCTTATCAAGATTTTTTATAGCTGCATGCACTTCTTCTTTCTGAGCAGAAACACCACGCTTTGAGTAGAGGCCGGAATTCATGCCCCCATCCCCTGAAGGGGTGTATTGAAACACTGAATTGCAAATTTTCATTACGACAAAAATAAGTGTTGATACAAACCTGCCTTGAAAACTTTATAATCCCCCTTTAGGGGATAGGGGCTTAGCTTATTATATTTGCCCTTTATGCAGGTTCACCGGTTAATAGATAATCTCCCGAAATTTAATAATGCAGTTATAACCATCGGCACTTTCGATGGTGTTCATTTAGGCCATCAGCAAATTATCAAACAGCTTAAACAAGAGGCAGCGAATGTAAACGGCGAAACAGTTATCATTACTTTTCACCCACATCCGCGCAGCATTGTAAAATCAGGCAAACCCGTTCACCTGCTGAACACACTGGATGAAAAACTAAGCCTCCTGGCCGCATTCGGAATCGACCACATTATTGTTGTTCCTTTTAATAAAGATTTTTCAGAACAAACACCCGAAGAATATGTGACCAATTTTTTGTTTGAAAAATGCAGGCCTCACACATTGATCATTGGTTACGATCATCACTTTGGTAAAAACCGCGGCGGCGATTATAAACTGCTTGAAGAATTTGGAAAACAACTGGGTTTTATTGTAAAAGAAATTCCTGAACAGGTTATTAATGAAGTTACAGTAAGCTCAACGCGCATTCGCGAAGCTTTACTTGAAGGTGATATACAAACGGCAAACAGTTATCTTGGTTATAATTATTTTTTCCAGGGAATGGTGGTTGATGGCAATAAACTGGGAAGAACACTAGGCTATCCAACTGCAAATATTTCTATTCACGATGAAGATAAACTGGTGCCTGCAAATGGTATTTACGTTGCCGAAGCAGAGATAGAAGAAGTGGCAACGGTCAATGGTCAATGGTCAATAGAAGAAAAGAAATATGATTCACCATTCACTATTCACCATTCACGTTTACAAGGCATGATGAGCATTGGCGTGCGGCCAACCGTTGATGGTAAGCACCGGACAATCGAACTGAATATTTTTGATTTTGAAAAAGATATTTATGGCCGCATCATCAAAGTTTTTGTGTGCGATTATTTAAGGCCTGAAGAAAAATTTAATTCGTTGGATGAATTAAAAAAACAAATAGATGAAGACAAAGAAAACAGTCTTGCCTATTTTAAAAACAGGAAATCATCATAAACTAATACTGCATAAGTTTCTGAACATTTTCATGCAATCTTGCTTTCGCTAAAAAGTTTTTTTCTAATTCAATATTGAAAGGGATCGGCGTATCCAGTGAAGCACAACGAATAACAGGTGCATCAAGCAATTCAAAGCAATGCTCGCTTATCCATGCTGCTATCTCACCGCCAATGCCGCCGGTTAAAGTATCTTCATGCAAAATCAAAACTTTTCCTGTACGCTCAACTGCAGCTTTTATTGCATCATAATCCAGCGGCAATAATGTTCGGAGATCTACAATATCAATCGAAATATTTGTGTTTGCTTTTGCATATTCAAGCGCCCAATGCACGCCGGCGCCATATGTTATAATGCTGATGTCTTCACCATCCTGCACAACTTTCGCCTTGCCGATTTCGATCGCATAAAATTCTTCGGGAACATTTCCGCTGATGCTTCTGTATAAAGCTTTATGCTCAAAATACAGAACAGGATCAGGATCATTCACAGCAGCTATCAGCAATCCTTTTGCATCCATTGGTGTTGACGGATAAACAACTTTCAAACCCGGCGTATGCACAAACCACGCTTCATTGCTTTGTGAATGAAAAGGCCCTGCGCCAACACCGGCGCCCGTTGGCATACGTATAACAACATCTGCATTTTGTTGCCAGCGATAATGCAGCTTCGCAAGATTATTTACGATCTGGTTAAATCCAACGCTTGCAAAATCTGCAAACTGCATTTCCATAACGGCTTTTAAACCTTCAAGACCTAAGCCAAGTGCTGCACCCACAATTGCACTTTCGCAAATAGGTGTATTGCGCACGCGCTCTTTTCCAAATAAATCAATAAAACCTTCTGTTATTTTGAACGCGCCACCATATTCAGCTATATCCTGGCCCATCAAAATAAGATTCGGATATTTCTCCATGCATTGTTTTAATGCATTGCTTATTGCATTGATGAAACGGGTCTCCTTCCTGCTCCCTCCGGAGGGAGAACTAAAACCTGGCGCGCTATTATCCATCACATTAACTGTTGACCATTCACTATTGACCATTGACTTATCAGCATACACATCATTCAATTCATTTTCTGTATTAACAACAATTGAAGGTGCTGCAAAACCAATAGCAAGCTCTTCTTCTATATAATTTTTTGTTTCTTCTTTTATTGATTGAATGGCTTCACTGGTCAGTACGTTCTCATTCAATAAATAATTTTCAAAATTAGCGACCGGATCTTTCATTTTCCATTCATCAAACAAATGCGAAGGCACATACTTAACGCCGCTGGCTTCTTCATGCCCGCGCATGCGAAATGTTTTGCATTCTATGAGATACGGCTTTTGATTGTTGATGCAATAATCTCTCACGCCCATTACTGTATCATACACCGTTAAAATATTATTGCCATCGATCAATACACCTTCCATTCCATACCCTCTTGCACGATCAACCAAATTTTCACAACGGTATTGTTCATTTATTGGCGTGCTTAATCCATAACCATTATTTTCAATTAAAAATATAACAGGCAGATCCCATACGGCTGCTACATTCAATGCTTCATGAAAATCACCTTCACTTGTTCCGCCTTCACCTGTAAATGCCAATGAAATTTTTTGTTCGTGCTTTAGTTTATGCGCCAGTGCAACACCATCGGCAATTGCGAGTTGCGGACCAAGATGCGAGATCATGCCGCAGATATGATGCGCTTTGTTACCAAAATGAAAACTGCGTTCTCTTCCTTTGCTGTAACCTTCGCTGCTTCCCTGCCATTGCATAAAAAGTTTATGTAAAGACATGTTGCGTGTAGTAAAAACGCCAAGATTCCTGTGCAAAGGCAGTATCCATTCATCTTCCTGCAGCGCTAAGGTTGCGCCAACGGCAATGGCTTCCTGTCCTATGCCGCTAAACCATTTTGAAATTTTTCCCTGCCGCAGTAACACCAGCATTTTTTCTTCTATCATGCGGGGCAGCAGTAATTTTTTATAGAATGTTATAAGCTCTTCGTTAGATAAATCTCTGCGATGAAAATGCATAATACCGCGAAGGTAAGTTGCAAAAGTTTTGACTTTACAGCTAAAGTTTTTCTTATTGAATGCGTAACACTTCTAATCTCAAAGAGAAAATTATTTTATTATGATGCACGCGTGTAAACATCAACAAGGTTAATGGCTTCAACAGCTTCCTTTACATCATGCACACGTAAAATGTTTGCGCCGTTTAATAAAGCAATTGTATTTAAAACTGTAGTGCCATTTAATGCCTTTTCTGCTGTAATACCGAGTGTTTTATAAATAGTTCCTTTTCTTGAAACTCCTGCCAGTATTGGCTTTTCAAGCATTTTAAATACAGAAAGTTCTCTCAGCAACTGAAAGTTATGCGCAATGGTTTTACCAAAACCAAAACCCGGGTCAATGATCACATCATTAATATTATGCAACCTGCATTGTTCTGTTTGATGAATGAAAAAATCAAGCACAACACGCGTTACATTTTCATATACAGGGTCTTGCTGCATTGTTTCAGGTGTGCCTTTTATATGCATGCAGATATAAGGCACACTAAGTTTACCCACTGCTGAAAGCATGTTTTCATCCATCGTTCCTCCGCTTATATCATTCACTAAACAGGCTCCGGCATCAACAGCCTGTTCAGCAACAGGAGCATAGTATGTGTCAACAGAAACAAAAGCGCCAGGAAAATTCTTACTTACAGATTCTATTACGGGCAATACCCGTTCCGCTTCTTCTGCAGCAGTAATTCTTTCGCTTTGCGGCCTTGTGCTTTGCCCGCCAATATCTAACATGGTCGCACCTTCTTTCAACATAATTTCTGCCCGCTGTAATGCATCTTCAATTGTTTGTAAACGGCTTTGCTTATAAAATGAATCGGGTGTGAAGTTCAAAATTCCCATTACGACGGGTTTGTTAATTACAAGCAATCTTCCGTTACAGTTAAGTGTAAACATTGGTTTGTTTAATTATTTTTGATGCATTACAAAGTTAAGTTGCAGGCCATGAGCTCAATATAAAATTATTATTGTGACAACAGAACAACAGTTTGATAAAGCAATAGAATCGTGCAAGAATATTTTTCTGAAAAAGGCTGCTGATTACGGAACTGCATGGCGTGTACTGCGCACCATTTCTGTAGTTGACCAGATCTTCATTAAAGCACTACGTATAAGAAATATTCAAAACCTTACGGAGCGCAAAGTTGAAGATGATATTACAAGCGAGTGCATCGGGATCATAAATTATGGTGCAATCGGGTTGATCCAATTGCATTTGAATAATCCAACCGTAGAAGAATTAAGCATTGATAAAGCAAGTGCTTTGTACGATGATGCGATAGCGGTAACAAAAACAACTTTGCTTAACAAGAATCATGATTACGGCGAAGCTTGGCGCGGGATGAGCCAGGAAAGTTTTGTTGATCTTATACTTATGAAATTACTACGTACAAGGCAGATCTTAAATAACGATGGCAAAACGCTGATCAGCGAAGGTATTGACGCGAATTATATTGACATCATTAACTATGCTGTTTTTGCATTGATATTAATTGACGAAGGGCAACACAAAGGTTAATGGTTCATGGATCATAGTAGCTATGAACTATGATCTATCAACTAAGATTAAAATATTAATTAAAGTTTGATGAGTACATACAAAAAAAATACGCTACTTGTTATTCGCTGGCTGGTTGGACTGCTGTTTATTTTCAGCGGCCTGGTAAAAGCAAATGATCCCTTAGGTCTCAGCTATAAAATGCAGGAATTCTTTGATGCATGGAACTGGTATTCTTTTTATGATTACACACTTGCATTCTCGCTTATCATGAACGTGTTTGAAGTGCTTGCAGGCGTAGCAGTAATCATCGGCTGGAGAATGAAATTATTCAGTTGGCTGCTATTACTGCTTATTATTTTCTTCGCATTTCTCACAGGTTATGCAGTGTTATCAGGCAAGATAAAAACCTGCGGCTGCTTTGGTGATTGCCTTCCGTTAACGCCAACTCAATCATTCCTCAAAGACCTTGTTTTATTTGTTCTGATACTCATACTTTTCATCAACAGGAAACAAATATCTTCTTCAATAAATTCTGTTGCAGCAATTGTTTTATTACTGCTGTGTGTTGGATCAGTAAGTTTTTTACAAGCTTATGTGATGAAACATTTACCGGTGGTTGACTGTCTTCCCTACAAAAAAGGAAATAATATTTTAAAAGAAATGCAGCCGCCTCCAAATGCAGTGCCCGACAGTGTCGTAATGGTTTTCAAATATAAGAAAAATGGCGGGGTCAAAGAATATACAGCAGAAACATTGCCTGCAGATCTTGACTCCACTTATGAATTTATCGATCGTATTGATAAAGTAGTAAGAAAGGGAAATGCAACACCTCCCATTGCAGACTTTGCTTTGTTCACATTGAATGAAACAGACACTACTGATGCATTGCTTAACTCAGATGATAAATATGTAATGTTGTTTGCAAAAGATTTCAGCGCATTTGATCAATGGATGAATGATGATTTTAAAAATTTCCTTCTGCAGCTACAGGAAAAGCAAATACATTTTTATATAGTAACCGCTGATAAACAGAATGCAGAAAAGCTTATTGGCAATCTTCCTGCTGATTTCTTATTGGGCGATGCAACTGTTATTAAAACGGCGGCGCGTGTAAATCCAACTTATTTTTTTATGCATGGCGCAAACATAATTGATAAGTTTAGTTATGTTGATCTGAAGAAACACCGGCAAAATATTCACTGATCATTTTAAACCATTAACTGCAGGATAATTTTCATCACACTGTGATCTCAGTTTCCAAAATGTTTGCTCTTGTTCCGTTCTATAAGAACCATTCACAGGTAACTAAAATGACAAGTGCGGCAGCTGTTCTTATCAGGACGTTTCATGTGTAAAAATAATAACGCTTTGCGCGTTATCTGCATGAGAAGGCCAATCTCAGTCAAACGCTTTATAAATAAAAAAAGCAGCCTGTTTATAAAGCTGCTTTTTTTATAGAAAACTAATTTTTGATTATATTTTTTTCTTTACATCACCACTTCCCAAAGGTTTGCTTCTTGCAAAGTCTACAAGAATCGGCGCTGCAACAAATATTGAAGAGTAAGTACCGGTGATAACACCCACCAACATTGCAAAGGCAAAGCCTCTTGTTACCTCACCTCCAAATATGAAGAGAATTAAGAGGGTTAAGAACACCGTTAATGATGTCATTACCGTTCTGCTTAAAGTTTGATTGATAGCCCTGTTAATGATGTTTTCTTTTGATTCGCCGCGCATCAGCCTGGAATCTTCACGTATACGGTCATATACAATGATCGTATCGTTCATGGAGAAGCCAATTACAGTTAAGATAGCCGCGATAAAATACTGGTCAATTTCCAATGGGAAAGGCACCACTTTTCTAAAGAAGCTGAACACAGCAAGCGTAACCAATACATCATGCAACAATGAAACGATCGTACCCAATGAATACCTCCAGTCGCGGAAACGAACGAAAATATACAAACAGATAATGATGATGGCAATGATAGTTGCTTTCTCTGCGCCATGCTTTAAGTCGTCGGAAATAGATGGCAACACTTTTTGAGATGCCTGCTTATATTTTGACTGGAAAGTAGAATATGATGTATTAGGTGGAAGGAATTTAGTGAGCCCGGTATATAAAGTTCTTTCTACGGTTGAATCCACATTCTGACCCGGCTGATTGATCAAATAGGCAGTTGTTATATCCAGCTGGTTTGCCGAACCAACGGTTTTAATAATGGGGAAATCGCCGAAAACAGGTTTCAATGCATCTGCTACATCGCGTGTATCGTAAGGCTTATCGAACAAAATAGTATAACTGCGGCCGCCTTTAAATTCCACGCCTTCATCAAAACCATTGATGAATGAGCTGATACCCAGGATCAATACAACAACCGAAATGCCGTAAGCAATTTTTCTGTATTGTATGAATTTGAAATCTGCATGCCTGAATATTTTTTTAGAGATAGCTGTAAAATATTCAAAGTGTCTTTGCTTGTTGGTATAGAAATCAGTTATTAAGCGGGAGACAAGAATACCGCAGAACAATGAAAGTGTAATACCCAGCATTTGCGTTGTTGCAAATCCAAGCACAGGCCCTAAACCAAAAATGAAAAGAATTGCGGCAGTGAGGAAAGTAGTAACGTGTGCGTCAATTACAGGAGCATAAGAACGCCTGTAACCATCATGCACTGCAAGTATATAGCTCTTTCCTTTGGTAAGTTCTTCTTTTATTCTTTCAAAGATGATAACGTTTGTATCAACGGCCATACCAATGGTCAACACCAAACCTGCAATACCAGGCGCCGTTAAGGTAAACCCGAGCGCGCTTAAAATACCAATGGTGAAGAGAAGGTTTAATATTAAAGCCGTGTTAGCTACCCAACCTGCAGTATTGTAGTAGATAATCATCAGTATGAAGATCACCGCGAACGAAATAATAAAAGACATTGAACCGCCTTTTACTGCATCTGCACCAAGTGTTGGACCAACCACCTGCTCCTGAACGATCTTGGCAGGTGCAGGCAGCTTACCTGATTTAAGAATATCTGCAAGATCCGAAGCTTCCTGGCTTGTAAAATTTCCCGAAATTTCTGATGAACCATTTGGTATAGCCCCGTTTACAAAAGGAGCACTGTACACAACATCATCCAAAACGATGGCAATGGGCTTGCCTACATTTGCCGTTGTCATTTTAGCCCAGATCTTAGTGCCTGTCGGATCCATTTCCATTTTTATCGCAGGTCTTCCACGTTCATCTACATCGTCCCTTGCATCGCTCACATGATCACCTTCGAGCGGAGCCGTGCCGTTATCCAGCATTTTTATAGCATATATAGAGAGAATATTATGAACATCAGGATTTGCATTTTCTGGCTTTCCGTAAACAAACTTCAGGTTTGCAGGAAATTTATTTTTCACAAAATCATAATTCAGGTATTGATTCAAAAGCCCGGTATCGTTCGTTGAAACGTAACCGATGTTTGAACCATATTGAGTTTTGCCCGTAGTCTGGTCTTGTTGTGGCTTAACAAACTGGATCAACATCTGCAGAGGCGCTTCTTTACGCATGATAGCGGCTGAATCAACTTTGCTGCCAGTCTTTGTATTTAATTTAGAAGTACCTTTTGCGTTGCCAAAACCTGCGATCGAAGTTGTATCAACTTTACCTGCGGCAGTTGCAGCATTTGCAGTATCGGTTGTATTTTGTGTAGTATCGGCAGATGTTGATTTTGCAGTATCCGGCGTTCCTTTGAGATAATCAGACAAAGATTTTTCTGCAGTAACAACATTTTGACCAATATCACCAATATTATACACTTCAAAGAACTGCAGGTTGGCAGTTGACTGAAGGTAATGCCTTACTCTTTCCGGGTCATTGATACCTGCAAGTTCAATATTAATAATACCTTTTTGCGGATCGGGATTAATATTGGGCGATGCAACACCGAACCTGTCAATACGCGTAGTTAAGATGTTTACGGTATTGGTGAAAGCGCTGGTTGCCTGTTCTCTTAAATAAGTAAGAACAGCATCGTCCGGAGTAGTATAATTTATTCTGCCGTTGCTGCGTGTAACAAAATAAGGAGCCAGTTTAGCACCGCTGCTTGCATTTTTAAATTCGTTTGCAAAAAGAGAAATAAGATCCCCTCTTCCATTAGCTTTATCGCCAACCGCTGCATCAAGGGCTTTATTGAATACGGGGTCTTTTGTATAGTTGGCTAACGATTTTATCAATCCATCCAATCCAACTTCCATGGTAACACTCATACCACCCTGGAGGTCGAGGCCGAGTGCCAGTTCTTTATCTTTGGCATCGCGGTAAGTGGTAAGTGAAAAAGGGCCGATCTCGGTATCTTTTGTACTGTCAAGCAAGCGTTGCAGCCTTTGCTTTTTAAACTGCTGCAGGCTATCATTGTAAGCGTCCTGTGATGCTTTATCGCCGGGATATTTTGTTTCAGCTTTGGGATACATAGCTTTTACCCACGAATCAGCCTTATCACTCATAGAAGATTCATAGCTACGAACAATCCATGTAAAGGACAATTGGTACAAGCAAATTAGTATGAGAGCAAGCGCAAAAAAACGCACCAATCCTTTCAGTTGCATAATTAAAACGTATTTACGGTTTTTTTTGAGAGCGGCAAAGATAATGGTTTGAAGTATATGGAAAAGACAAAATGCATTATTGTGTTCAACAGTAAAAATACCGTGTTATATAAGCCTGATAAGCATTTGATTGAGAGAGAAGACAAGGCCGGATGATTTGCAAAACCTGCCTGTAAAAAATGCAAAATTCGCAGAAATACACCTTGATCTCTTTTGCTGCCTGTGGTGCTTCCATGCAGAAAAAAATGCCTTTACCTGCAGGTTCAAACGCCAAACTGCCTCAAATGATGATCGTAATGCTTGTAGTTAAGAATGCCCCATTCATCTGTGGTCATCCTGCCAAAAAAAGGATGCTTCCGGTGCAGCAGCGCGTTTTTATCCGTTTCATATAAACGCTGAATGGCATCTTTTAATTCCTTCTGGCTTTGATAAAAATCAGGCTCGTTCTTTACAACAAAGCCCGGATCTGTTGGCAACCCTTTTTTCATGGGTTCATCCACCAGCAATTGCTTCTTTGCAATTCTGCCAAACAGTTTGCCGATCAGTCTTTGCTTTCCTTCCATTTCGCCGGAAGATATTTTTGTTGGAGTAATGCAATGCGCCAGCATTTGCGAAACGCTCATTTTTCCCCACATAGGCTTTGAATTTGGGTGAAGCTCGTCTATCCGGTTTAAAATATCGTCTTTATCATCAAGGTTAAAAATGCTTTTCATTTAGTTTGGTTTTCTTACACTGAAATTAGGATTAAGCCGCAACACAAGAGGTTTACCATATAAATACTGCTTAGACAGAGAGCATGCTCATGTATTTTGCATCTGCTTTTGCGCTGTCCATTTCTGTGGTGTTATCATAACGTTCCTGTTCAACAATAAAATATTCCATACCGTTTGCTTTGGCTTGTTTTAATATTGATGGATAATCAATACAGCCTTCACCCAACGTACAGGAAGCATCAGTTTCTGCAGTGTTCTTAATCCTGTCTTTCACATGGCCAAGCCTGAAGCGGTTTTTATATTTTTTCATATATGCAACCGGATCAGCGCCTGCAGTAACTACCCAATAAATATCCATTTCAAAGTCTACTGTACCAGGATTAGTTGCGGCAAGCATCACGTCTTCCGGTATTTGTCCGTCGTTTGCTTTAAAAGAATAATCGTGATTGTGGTAGGCGAATCGTATGCCGTTCTTTTTACAGATATCTCCTTTCTGATTGAACTCGTCGGCTATCTTTTTAAAATCATCAATTGATTTCTGCGGCCCTTTATACGGGCAGATGAGATATTTCATCCCGATGGAAGCAGCATCGGCGGCTTTCTGTTCAAAATCTTTTTCAATATTGCAATGGCTCGAAATTATTTTCATTCCAAGATCATCCATGTATTTTTTAAAATCAGCAGGCGCCATTCCCCAGAACATTCCATTGCTGCCTTCAAAACTTTCTATCTGTGTGTAACCAAAAGAGGCAAGTTGTTTCAACACATCTTTCGGATCTTTTGCCAAAGCATTTTTTACACTCCATAACTGAATGCCGTAATTTTTCAATTTTGAATCACCGGCAAACAAATCGTTCCTGCTTAGCAAGCCGGCAGCAGTAAGCAAGCCTGTTGTTTGTAAAAATCTTCTTCTTGATACTGACATAACCCAAACTTTTATTTCTGATTTCTGACTTGAGGATTTCTGATTTATTTTAATTCGATTAACACATCAATTTCGAAATCCCAAAATCAGCAATCCGAAATTTATTGCTCTTTATAATTTGACGTTTTCTTAATTCAGACATCATTAAATTCCACATCATACATCTACTATGTTGCCCAGGCTTTATCGCCTTTTTTATAAGGAATACAACCTTCATAGTGCCCCGGAACAGCCACATAACGCAATGCCTGTGTAGCACCCGGTTTGGAGGTAAAATATCCTAACAATGTTAGCTGTTTTATCATAGAGAAATAATGCGGATCATCCTGTGGATCGCGTTTATAGGTTCCCTGGTTTCTTTGCTGCGTTATTTGCTGTTTTTGCTGGTCCGTAAGTTTACCTTGCTGTTCAGCTATTGCTTTGCCCTGATCTTTCGCTTCCTTGTCAAGACCAATTAAAAGCGCTGTCTTTTGATCAGGAGTGAGATCCATGAACGACTTATCATATTTCTTTTTAGCTGCATCATTCAATTTGGGAATGCCATCTGTAAAGATCTTCTGATAATCTTCGGTATAACAGTCAGTAACGATGGTTTTCATAAACTGGCCGATCTGCGCAGCTTTTGCGCCGGGAGAGGAAGGAGTAGTTGGCAAAATAGTATCACCTACTTCATCCAGTAATGCAATGTCATCCGTGGAAAACAAGCCTTCTTTTGCGGGCGTTGTTTTACAACCGGAGAGAATTGCTTCAGCGCCGATAATGGTTCCTCCCACGATCAACGCCACTCTTGATAACGCTTCTCTTCTATCCATAAATAAAATTTGGAGCCCCAACCCTAAAGGGAGTTATAAGGCCTGATTATTAAATGTATTTTCAATTTTAAACAATAAAAAGTCTTTTTAAGTCTTCCCTTCGGGAAGATTTAGATGGGCTTTAAATATTTCCTTTCTTTAATTCCTCTACCGCGTAATTTGCTGCCCTTGCAGTTAATGCCATGTAAGTTAATGAAGGGTTCTGGCAGGCGCTTGAAACCATGCACGACCCGTCAGTAACAAAAACATTCTGCGCATCCCAAACCTGGTTCCATTTATTCAGCACAGAAGTTTTAGGGTCATTGCCCATTCTTGCCGTTCCCATTTCATGAATGCCGTCTCCGATCTCGTGGCCGTTATCCCAGCTTATAACATTTTTCACACCTGATGCTTCAAGCATTGCCCTTGCTTCTTCCTGCATTGCCTTACGCATTTTTAATTCATTGTCTTTAAGTTCCGCATCCATTGCCAGCACCGGCAAACCCCATTTATCCTTTTTATCTTTATCCAGTGAGATTTTATTTTCATGATGCGGCAACAGTTCACCAAAGCCCGTCATACCCACTGTCCAGCCACCAGGTTCAGTTAAGGCATCTTTATATTTGCCGCCGATATTCATCTCTGCAATTTCACGGCTCCAGCTATAGCGGCTGCCCTGGCCCTGGTAACCAAAACCACGCAGAAAATCTCTTTTATCATCAAACAAATTTGCAAAACGGACAATATAAAAACCGTTTGCCCTGCGTCCATAGTAATATTTGTCTTCATAGCCTTCAACATCTCCACTGGCGCCAACGTTATAATGATGATCCATTATATTATGGCCCAGTTCTCCACTGCTGCTGCCCAAACCATCGGGCCAGGTATCAGTTGCAGAATTCATTAAAACCCAGGCGCTGTTTAATGCAGATGCATTTACGAAAACTATTTTTGAATGATACTGATACGTTTGATTATTCTCAGCATCTAACACCTCAACACCGGTTGCTTTTTTCCTGTCCTTGTCATATAATACTCTTGTAACAATACTCCACGGACGCAGCGTTAAATTGCCCGTTTTCATCGCAGCCGGATAAGTGGAAGATTGCGTGCTGAAATAACCGCCGAAAGGACAACCTTCCCAACAACGGTTCCTGAACTGACAATTGGTTCTTCCCGGCAAAGGCTTGGTAATGTTGGCAACTCTTCCAATGATCATGCTGCGATTAAACTTTTCTTTAATGCGCGCCGAAACATCTTTTTCAACGCAGGTCATATCCATTGGTGGCATAAAATGGCCGTCAGGCAATTGTGGTAAACCTTCAGCAGAGCCGCTTACGCCGATAAATTCTTCTACATGATCGTACCAGGGCTGAATATCTTTATAACGAATGGGCCAATCAATAGCCCAGCTATCTTTTAAATTTGCCCCGAAATCAAAATCACTCCAGCGATAACTTTGCCTTCCCCATAAAATAGAACGGCCGCCAAACTGGTAAGCACGCCACCATTTAAAAGGTTTTATTTCAACATAGGGGGCTTCTGCATCATTCGCCCAATAGTCAATGATAGGTTCAACCTTACCCCATGTTCGGGCAATAATTGGGTGCCTTTTCAACTGGTCCTGTGTAGGCATACCCCGGTGCGGCATCTCCCATGGATCAAGCGGAGCAGATTTATAATCCACGATGTGTTTAAAATCCCTGCCGCGTTCGAGCATTAAAACTTTTAATCCTTTTTCAGTCAGCTCTTTTGCTGCCCATCCACCACTTATACCTGAACCCACAACGATTGCGTCGTATGTATTTTGCTGTTGTGCCTTGTTGTTGATGTTTAAAGTATCGCCCATAAACTCATTTATTTATGATGCCTGATTTTGTAATCTCTGATTTAAGAGATCTGATTTGAATTAAATCAGACATCATCAAATCCTACATCAGGGATTATATATTTCCTTTCTTCAATTCACTTACTGCATGATCTGCGGCACGTGCTGTAAATGCCATATAGGTAAGTGATGGATTACAGGAATTTGAACTTACCATAAAAGCGCCATCGGTAACAAAAACATTCTGTGCATCCCAAACCTGGTTCCATTTATTCAGCACAGAAGTTTTAGAATCTGCGCCCATGCGTGCAGTACCCATTTCATGAATGCCACGGCCGGGTGTACCATCACCATCGTAACCATTTACATTTTTTACACCGGCCACAGTCAACATCTCGATCGCATCGTCTTTCATGTCTTTGCGCATCTTTAATTCATTATCTTTTAATTCCACATCAAACGCAAGTACATTCAATCCCCATTTATCCTTTTTGCTTTTATCCAGCGTGATCTTATTGCTATGATCCGGCAACATCTCTCCAAAACCGCCAATACCCATCGTCCAGTTGCCGGGTTCGGTCAAGGCATCTTTGAAATCACCTCCAATATTCATTTCAGCGATCTCGCGGCTCCAACCCTGGCGGGTACCACCTCCCTGGTAACCAAATCCACGCAGGTAATCACGCTTATCACCAAAATAGTTTCTGTAACGTGGAATATAAACGCCATTCGGCCTGCGGCCATAGTAGTACTTATCTTCATAACCATCAACTGTTCCGGATGCACCAACGCCAAGATGATGATCCATCACATTATGGCCAAGCTCCCCGCTGCTGCTACCCAAACCATCGGGCCATACATCTGTTGCAGAGTTCATCAATACCCAGGCACTGTTTAATGTGGAAGCATTTAAGAACACGATCTTCGCTTTGTATTCGTATGTTTTATTGTCCTGCGCATCCAGTATTTCTACTCCCGTTGCACGTTTCTTGTCCTTATCATATAAAATCTTCGTAACAATGCTCCAGGGACGCACTGTTAGATTACCGGTTTTCATAGCCGCAGGCATGGTTGAAGATTGCGTGCTGAAGTATCCCCCAAACGGGCAACCCAGCCAGCATTTATTCCTGAACTGGCAATTGGTTCTTGCCTGTATGGGTTTTGTAATGTTTGCTGTGCGACCTATAATCATGTTGCGATTGCCTTTATAATAATCTTTAATGCGTGCAGCCACATCTTTTTCAACGCAGGTCATATCCATAGGCGGCATAAAATGGCCATCAGGCAATTGAGGCAAGCCATCAAGATTGCCACTGATGCCTGCAAACTCTTCAGCATAATCGTACCAGGGCGCTATTTCTTTATAACGTACCGGCCAATCAATTGCAATACCTTCTTTTGCATTGGCTTCAAAATCCCAATCGCTCCAACGGTAACTTTGACGGCCCCATAACAATGAACGCCCGCCAACATGATAACCCCGAAACCAGTCGAAGCGTTTTATTTCTGTATAAGGACTGTCTTTATCACTTGCCCACCAGTCAAGATTTGATTCATTCAATACATAATCCCTTCGCAATACAGGATAATCGTTGACCATCTTTTGGGTTTTTATACCACGATGCGGAAATTCCCAGGGATCAAGATTAGTGGTTTTGTAATCAGTTATATGCTTTATGTCCATGCCTCTTTCCAGCATGATAACTTTCAGGCCCTTTTCAGAAAGCTCTTTTGCAGCCCAGCCACCGCTGATGCCTGAGCCAATTACAATTGCATCATAAACATTGTCAGCCATTATTTTGCCCTCCCAATCCCGCAAAGGCGGGACTTTTGTTTTTAGTTTATTTTAGAATTATTTTTAATAAAAAATATTAGTTGTCATTTTTTAAAATCTTCAATACTCCCTTTAGGGGTTGGGGGCTTATACATCGCAAATACTGATAGCTTCTTTTAAAGAATCTAATTTGTTTGGATAGGTTGGCATAAATTCCTGCGCAACATATCCTTTGTAACCTGTTGCAACGATCGCTTTCATTACAGCGGGATAGTACAATTCCTGTGTATTGTTTATTTCATGCCTGCCCGGGATGCCGCCTGTATGATAATGCGCTATGTATTGATGGTAATCGGTGATGTTCCGGATAATATCTCCTTCCTGTATCTGCATATGATAAATATCAAAAAGGAGTTTAAAATTATCTGAACTGATGCGTTTGCACAATTCTGCTCCCCATTCCACATGATCGCACATGTAATCCTTGTGGTCTATTTTACTGTTGAGCAGTTCCATAGCCATGGTAACCCCATTCTTTTCTGCAGCGGGTAGAATTTTTTCAAGGGCAGTCTTGCAGTTCTTCATGCCGGTTTCATCATCCATGCCCCGGCGTGCTCCTGTAAAACAAATAAGGTTTTTATAACCGGCCTTTGCCATTACCGGAATGGTTTCAAGATATTCTTTGATTAGTTCTTCGTGATTGGCAGGGTCGTTCAAACCATTATATAAATCATTCTTGCCTGAAGTATAACACATAGAACTGTAAATGCCATTTTTTTGAAGTGTTGGCCAGTCTTCAGGCTTAACCAAATCAATAGCGCTGAAACCGATATCTTTCACGGCTGCACACAGCTGGTCTAAGGTTAAATAACCAAACGTCCACCGTGAAACAGAATGATTGATATTGCCTTTAAGTTTTAAAGGCCTGTTCTTTTCGGATATGTTCATTTCACCTGCAAAAATTTTTGAAGCGGGTAATGCAACAGAACCCGCAACAAGACTTTTTAATACAGTTCTTCTTGTACTCATTACAAAATAATTAAAGCTCTGCAACAGGATCTAACGGGACGGCCTGGTGCAACTGCGGTTTCTGATAATACTTTCTTCTTACTATATATATTAAAGCGAAAACAACAACTAATATTACCGGCATTATCAAAACCTTTAAAAAAGTTTGTGAGCCGGCAGATGCATTGGCAGCGGCATCATCTAAACCGCTGGCAACTGCAGCAGATTTAAAACCATCATACCAATGTCCCATTATCGGTACCAATAAAGATGTTGAGAACATTCCTGCACCACCCATTAATGATAAACCTAATGCACCTGTTTTAGGAATATATTCTGAAACAAAGCCCAGCATGGTTGGCCAGAAAAAACAAACACCGGCCGCGAAAACAAAGGCAGCGCCGAAGGCTTCGTAACCACTTGCACGGCTTAAAAGAAACAAACCTGCAATGGCAAGAAATGATGAAATGATCAGCATGCCGTTAGGATTTAAACGATGTACCACCGGGCCTGCAAAAGACCTTCCCAAAGCCATTAATCCATTTATAAAAACCAATACTAAAATACCTGAAACATTAGCACCTGATAAAAGTGCAACGATCCATGTATTGGTGCCTAACTCCGTTGCCCCGGTCATAAACATACACAGGAACATAATTATGAATAAAGGACTTAAGCATGCCATGAACATTTGCCTTGTACTTACCCCGCTGGTAACTCTTTCTGTTTTTGGAAAATCCAATTTAAAAAACAGGAAGCTATAAATAGCAGCAGGAATAAATAAAGTGGCTATTAAAAAATGCCAATCCATTTGCATGCGTTCGATCATTACATAAGAAAGTAACCCTCCCAATACTATACCTCCGGGAAACCATACATGAAAACGGTTAAGCATGGTTGTTTTGTTTTCGGGAAAGAGTGTTACTGTAAGCGGGTTGCAGGCTGCTTCAACCATTCCGTTTCCAATACCGATACACACAGTTCCTATAAACAGCATGGTTGCATCTTTTGCAATGAGATAAAGAATAACACCTGCAATATGGCCAACGAATGCAAAACCCAAAATGCGTTTCATACCAATCACGTCAACCAGCGGACCACCAAATACCATTGCTAAAGTAAAGCCCCAGAATGCAGGGCTGAATATCCATCCTAATTGTTCTTTTGTAAGATTAAAATCATGACTCCAAACGCCTTCGAGTGATGCCCGGAAAGCAAACGTCATTGACGTAAATATCAGCGCAATTCTTGCGGCGAAAAATAATTGGTCCCGTTTAATTGTCGGCATGGTCCGTTAGAATTTTTTAGTAGTGTGTTTTTTCCAAAAAGCAATCGACGCTAATGTAGTAATTATTGGTTTGAAAAAACTAAAACGAAAATCTTTTTATCGAATTCTGTAAATATTTTTACAAGGCTTTACTTTGCTATAATGCTTGCAATTGTAAATATTACACTTATTTTTCTTCATTTAAAAATTTATTCTAATGGCACATCGTAAACTAAGAATGGGAATGATCGGCGGCGGTAAAGATGCTTTTATTGGTGCAATACACCGGCTTGCTTTAAACATGGATGGATTGATAGAACTAAGTTGTGGCGCTTTAAGCCATGATGCAAAGATCGCAAGAGAATCAGGCGAAATGCTGTTTCTGCCCGGCGACAGAACCTATACCAGTTATGATGAGCTTTTTGAGAAAGAAAGTAAAATGCCTGAAGATAAACGTATTGATTTTGTATCTATCGTTACGCCGAATTTTGTGCACTTCGATCCTGCGATAAAAGCATTGGAACATGGCTTTAATGTGGTAGTTGAAAAACCCATGACGTTTACGTTGGATGAAGCCAGACAACTGCAACAAAAAGTAGAAGCAACAGGTTTGTCGCTTTGTTTAACACATACCTATTCCGGTTATCCGATGGTGAAACAGGCAAAAGAAATGTTTGCCAAAAACATGTTTGGAAAGATCAGGAAGATATGGGTTGAATACCCGCAGGGCTGGCTAAGTAAATTAAGTGAGCGCGAAGGCAATGCACAGGCTGCCTGGAGAACGGATCCAAAGAAAAGCGGTAAAGCCGGTGCAATGGGTGATATCGGCACACATGCAGCACACCTGGCAGAATATATTTCAGGATTAAAGATCACAAAGCTTTGCGCCGACCTGAATATTATGGTTGAAGGCAGAGCGCTGGATGATGACGGTAATGTTTTATTAAGATTTGATAATGGCGCAGCCGGTTGTTTAATGGCTTCGCAGGTTGCGGCAGGTGAAGAGAATGCTTTGAATATCCGTATTTATGGAGAGAAAGGCGGCATTGAATGGGCGCAAATGGAACCCAATACCTTATTAGTGAAATGGCTGGATAAACCCACTGAAGTGTATCGCGCAGGCCAGGCTTATCTTTCTGACATTGAAAAGCATAATGTAAGAACACCGGGCGGGCATCCTGAAGGATACCTTGAAGCATTCGCTAATATTTACAGGAACTTTGCTCAAAGTTTAATGGCGAAAATGAATGGCGAAACACCTACTGCAGCCATGATGGATTATCCCAAAGTGGATGAAGGTGTAAGAGGCATGGCATTTATTGATACAGTTGTAACCTCATCGCAAAGCGATAAGAAGTGGACAGATTTTGTGGTGTGATAATGTGCTAATATTGGAACGAATAGCTAACTAAGGTTATTATTTAAAGTTAATCCCAACTCTCAGATTAAATATTGACTATTTCATTTAATGCTTTTAAAAAAGAATTTAAGATGTGGCTTTAAAAAATTATGGTTGTGCAACAGTGACCAATGTTGCACGCCGTTTTATTTTGTCGGAACGATGGTTGCCGAATTAAAGCGTACAAATTTGTCCCAATCTATTGAACCATCATCCATGCAAAATGTGTCAGCAAATTCTTTGGTGAATTTGTTTATCATTTGCGAATACGACTGGATGAAATCATCATTACGTTCTTTAGCCTGATGTCCCAACGGCTCAATGATTTTTGTAAAAAGCTCTGTGTCGCCAGAAACAAATTCCCAAAATCGTTGACCGCAATATTTAAAATAATCGCCTTTGTCTGGGTTGTTGTCCCCTGCCATAACAACAACCATTTACAGCAATAATATTGAGTTGAGAATTACTTGTACGAAGTGTCTTTTTCTTTTCCGCAATGTCTCTTAGCCTTGCCTTGCGCGCGGAAAGGACATTGCGGTTTTGTTTCCATGATCCTGAAATAAAGATAAATAAATAATTGAGCCTTTGTATTACTAACATCACCATGTCCCTGGCTAACACACATGGTTATTCAGAAGCTACCGTGTACCCACATCTTTTAAAGCTTTGATTTAGAACAACACCTTTTAAAAATTAATATAATTCATTCTTTGCACAACCTGGCAGAACGTTACTGTATTATAACCAGCCACGTATCCGGGAGGTACCCGCAGGCTTATTTTTACAAAATATATCCGATGTTTTTTCGATATAATTCGATCCAATAGATCGAAGTTATATCGAAGAAATGAGCCTGCAGGTTAGGCTACAAAATGATCAGACATACTGCCTAATGTCTTGCCCATGCCTTTTATAGAACGTTCGTTGCAACAAAAATGAACGCAGGGTCGCTTTGCAGACCCTGTTGTGACAGAATTATAAAATGCCCTTGCGTTATGCAATGGCATTTGTTTTACTATATTAGTCGAACGTTTGCAAACAACTAAACCAACTGCATGAAAATATTCGAACAACTTTACCGGCAAAATTTTATAACGCAACAACAGTTGGATAAAATAAAACAGCAGGACGAGCAACCCGTTTCTGTGCATTGGGATGTACGTACGTTGTTATATCCCGGCATATTGCTCGTAACAACCGCTTTAGGTATTTTGGTGTATGAAAATATTGATACCATTGGTCATACAGCTATCATTATAACAATTGGTGTGGCATGTGCAGCTTGTTTTATGTATTGTTTCAGGAAAGCAAATAAGTATGCACATGTAAAAGTAGAGTCACCAAACATTTTATTCGATTATATTTTACTGACTGCCTGTTTGCTTTTGTTAACATTTATGGGCTACCTGCAATATCAATACAATGTATTTGGCGCTCGTTGGGGACTGGCTGTTTTCATACCAATGGTGATCTTGTTTTTCTGCGCTTATTATTTTGATCACATTGGTGTGCTTAGTATTGCTATTACAAATCTTGCAACATGGCTTGGTATAACTGTTACGCCGGTACAGATCTTAAAACAAAATGATTTTTCAAGCGATCATATAATCTATACAGGCATTATTTCAGGTGTTGCGCTGGTTGTATTTTCTACTATAACGCAACAAAAAAATATAAAAGCGCATTTTGCATTCACGTACAAAAACTTTGGTGCTAACATTCTTTTTATCGCATTGCTGGCGGCAATGTTCAATCATCATAATATCTATCTTATCTGGTTTATTGCCATACTGCTTGTTGCTTACTGGCTCTTTAATAATGCAGTTAAAGAAAATGTTTTTTATTTTTTAGTGATATCGATATTGTATGCCTACATAGCGCTTTGTTATGTAGTGATTGAATTATTGATTTTAATAGCGGATGAAGGTTCGCTTTATCTTGGAACAATTTATTTTATAGGTTCTGGCATAGGGTTAATTCGCTTATTAATGTATTACAATAAAAAGCTTAAACATGATGCAGGCATATAAACAAAAAGATCTGTATAACAGGATGGTGCAGCAACAGGCATCAGGGGCTTTTGAAATGCAAAACATAGATGCAGATACATATAGGAAAATACTCGAAGCACATGCCTCTGATCTATATACACCTAACTTTTTTATTCGTATTGCATCAGGTTTGCTTACTGCTATTGCTGTTATATTTTCAGGTTTATTGTTAGGGCTTATGGCGAATGCATCAAGCGAAGAATTTCTTGTTCCATTTGTACTGTTTTTATGTATTGCATGTTATGTGGTACTTGAATTGCTCATCAAACAAAAACAATATTATAATGCCGGAGTAGATAATGTATTGATGTGTTGCAGCATTATATTTTTAGTATCATCTTTTTTTATTGAAGATTATACAGGCAACGATATTGCAGCGGCCAGCTTTGCAACTATTTTTTGTTTATGGCTTTGCATAAGATTTACAGATGGTTTTATGGCACTGTTATCGTTTAGCGCTTTATATATTTTGATAATATTGCTTTGCTCAAAAGCCGGCTTAATTGGTGAAGCAATAGCACCTTTCGCATTGATGTTTATTTCTGTCATTGTTTATGCAGTTGCCACAAGATCATTAAAGAACGAAAATTTACTTTTCTATCATTACAGTTGTAAAGCTGTTCGCTTTCTTACATTGATCTCATTTTACATTTCAGCTAATTATTTTATTATTAATGAAGCCGGCAAAGCAATGTTTTCATCAACCACATCTATGCCTCAAACTTTAAGCATGTTATATTGGATACTCTCTGTATTAATTCCAATTGTGTATATTGTATATGGACTCAGAAAAAGAGATTTGTTGTTTATAAGAATTGGATTTGTTTTATTGATTGCAACCATTCTTACCATTCATTATTATCACCAATTTTTACCGCCTGAAATTAATATGCTTATTGGTGGCTTATCATTGATTGCAATTAGTTATGCATTGACGAAATATTTAAGAATACCAAAGCATGGTTATAGTTTTGAAAACACATATCGTAATAAAAAAGAATTGATGAATGTTGAAGCCCTTATAATAGCGCAGGTGTTTGGCAAATCAAACAACAAACAAAAAGGATTTGAGTTTGGTGGCGGAAGTTCCGGCGGTGGTGGCGCAACAGGCAATTACTAAAGCATTCGCCAATATTTACAGAAACTTTGCTTTAAGCTTAATGGCGAAACACTCACTGCTGCTATGATGGCTTATCCGAAGGTGGACGAAGGTGTAAGAGGCATGGCATTGATCGATACGGTTGTGGCATCATCGCAAAGCGATATGAAGTGGACAGATTTTGTGGTATGTGATGTGCTAACCAGATGAATGCAGGGTTTGCAGAGCGATCCCCTGCTGCGACAGGACTTGCTTCTTTTGTCAAACCAAAGTCTTTTGCTTTGAAGAAGGAGTTCTTGTTTTTGTAACAGATTTTTTGCTGGAATGTGTCGCTTTATAATTTTGAATGAATTTACTTATTTCTTTTCTTTCTTTATCTGTCAAAGGTTTGCTTTGAATAATAAAGTCAACGCCTTCTGGTTCTTTTATGTATCCCATTTGTTTTAGCTTTTAAAATATTTATCAATTAAAGTTTGGGCTGGTTGTGTTGGAATAATCATTCTTTGTCCGCCAAGCCGATAAGCTCCTAATGTCTTCTCATAGTGTTGTATAAGTTTTGTTTTTGCATCGAAGGCAACGAAACCATCAAAACCCTTTTGAAAAGAAACTTTACAAGCATAAGCAACTAAGTTTCCAGCAACACCTTCGTAAAGTTTATTCTTGCCGATATTGAAAGGCGCACTTTCAACTAAGTTCATGAGCACATGGTCAGTTTCCATTATCAAACTTAATAAGCCTTGAATAATGTTTGGATTATTAATAATTGTCAACTTATAAACTTCTTTTGCATTATCATCAAAATCAATTTTCCAATTGAAAGACCAACCGTTTTTCTTCATTATTTGTTTAAGGTCGGCTTTTGTTAACATGCTGACTTCTGTCGGAAAGCTGTCTCCTGAATCGTATTTTGTATTGAATTTGTAAGTCTGTCAATTTTAAAATCAAGTGCTATGCTTTTTCTTTTTTTCACTTCGCTAATTTACGAAGTGTTGAGGTCGTCATCAAATGTCTCTTGAAAATTTAGAGTGTAAAATCGCATTTCAGCCAACGGAAAAGTAACCGGGTGTTTAGTGTGCTGTCATGCTTTTGCAAAGTCTTATGCCAACCAATAATACTTTGCTGATACGGTGGTAACCTCATCTCAAAGCGATAGGAAGTGGACAGATTTTGTGGTGTGATGATATGCGTTAACTAAATGAACGCAGGGATCGCTTTGCAGGCCTGCAGCAACAAAAAAAGAGGTTCTACTCAATGATTCGTTTTCGGTTTATAAAATGTTGACCACTGTGGTGGCCCTTCAGATGAGTTACAAAACAAAGCGATGCTATCACTGTTAAAACGAATGATATGCATTGTATCTCCCATCATGATTGTTGCAGAATCAATAACGGAATACGGCGAATATCCTGTGGTACCTAAAGTATTATATGTATAGAAGGCTGTATCTCTTTTGCTGAAATCAACGAAGTCACCAGGAGTGCCGCCGGAAGTTATTGTGTCACCGAAACAGATGATATTAAAGGTTCCCAATTCCCAAACTCCGACTATCGGGTTATAAATAGTCGCAGCAGTGTAAACCTGGGTTCTTGCCGATTCCGATTCTGGTACCTGTGCATTTTCTTTTGAACAGGAAATAAAAATTATGATAAGACAAAAGGTAAAGGTTTTTTTCATGGCGACAAATTTTTGAAGTAACTAATTTACTATAGATATTTCACTGTAATCATAATTATGAAAAACATTAAGCAATAGTTTAAGACGTTGCGGTTGCATCTGCTATTAATCAAATGCAAAAACCTGTGAGCATTGGAACTGTCACAGCACCTTGCAGCCAACGAAATGGACAGATTTTGTGGTGTGATGATGTGCCTTAACTAAATGAACGCAGTGTTGCTTTGCAGAGTTTGCTGCGACAGGAAGCAGTTGATTATTTTTTGAAGGTAGTTGCGCACCAGACACCTTTTGTTGTGTGGTGGTGCTTATTATTCAGTTAGCTTCTTAAACTCTGATGTACTTCTTACTTTATCAAAATCAGGATTATTTAATTGTTCAATAAAAACCTGTTTTGTAAAAACGTCATTTAAATACAATTTAGCCTTGTTAAGATAAGCAAAACCTGCCTGGTTATCGTTTGTTGAAATTTTCATTCGTCCCAAATCAAAAAGAATTAATGGCTCTTTGGGGTTATTTGCATTGTATGCTTCAAGCACTTTTAAGGCTTCATCATTTCGCTTTAGCTTTTTTAATATTACGAATTCGTCATCTGTCGCATAGATTCTAAGATATGGGTCAGGTGAATGAATTGTTTGTATGTGTTTTGCAAGCGGCAGCGCGTATTTTTCATATACCGAATCCTGTTCAATGCTCATATAATTTTCTTCGAGGGTTTGCATCAATAGGTCTGTATTACCTGGATCTTTTGCTATGCGCTGTTCATTCAATGTAAGAAATTGGTTAAGATAGTTGCCTGATAACCGCTGCTGGCATTCATACAATGCTTTGTATGTTAAACTAAGAAACTGTTCTCTTACATACATATCAGATGGTTCCAGCTCCTGCAGGTAAATCTTATAGTAATAAATAGCTGAATCGTATTGCTCCTGTTTATTATAAACATCAGCAAGCGAATAATAGCCGCCCATCATCCTGTTATCCCTGGGTTTAATTGTATTATAATTTTCAATGGCTTTGCGGTAATAAAATTTAGCACTGTCAAAATCATGAATGTTCCAATTATACACGTTTCCAAGTTTCATAAAAGCCTGCCCATATTCGGGATCATACTGAAGTAACCTGTGCAAATAATAAATAGCGCTGTCATCAGCTTTGCCCATTTGTGTAAATCTTACAGAAAGAAAAAGATAATTTCCAACATTGTCAGGTTCTCTTGCAATTGCATTTCGTAAAAGGTTCAATGCCTGCGCCGTATCATGTTCCGTCCATACTACATCCGACATGACTGAATAAGCATCCCCGGTTTTAGGATTATAACTGATTGCTTTTTCGGCATACTTCTTTTGCAATGCAAAATACTTATCGAAATCCTGTGGGTTATAGGTTTTAAATTGATAAACATGTGCAAGAAAGGCATAGGCAGCGGAATAATTGGAATCTTCCTGTATAGCAAGCTTTAAATAATACTCTGCACTATCGGCACCTGCTGTAGTCCACTTCCAGATGCAATCGTAATAAGCTTTCTTAAAATAAGTGTACGCTTTTTCATTGGAAGAACCAACGCGGCCGGAATCTTTATAATAATTAAATCCGCGTTGTGCCGAAACCGCCAACGCAAGGTTGAGGATCAGGAAAAGCGAAAAATAAATTTTTTTCATTGTGTAATTTAGAAATAATCCTTTGTCTGAGAAGGGTCTTGTTTAAAGCCTTATGCGAAACCGCAAGATCCTGCGCTTTTATTTACAATACACATAATTACTCAATAACGAACAGTCCCATGCCTTGCTGTATGCTTGCTATGGAGACTACTACGACAAAAATGCCTGGGAGCTTATTTTTTCGAAAAATAATCGAAATAAAGACGATATAACTTCGATCCAATAGATCGAAGTTATATCGAAGAAATGAGCCTGCTGGTAATTTTTTCGTGCATTCGTGGCAATTTTAAAAAACAGGCTATGGTTTTATTATTCCGTTTTATGCCATAAAGTGTTGCTGATTTGCATAAAAACACGTCTATCCTGTTTTGGGAGCATATTGTTATTTCTTCAATTATTATTTAAAAACAAGCTATTTTTAAAAACTAAACTTTTATTATGAAAAGAATCTGCACCTTACTGTTGCTGGTGCTGTTAACCAAAACCATCTTAGCACAGCAAACTTCTAAAACAATTGAACAGCCAAAACCCGTTACCTCTGTTGAAGGCGTTAAAGAATACAGCCTCAGCAATGGCCTGCAGGTATTGCTTGTTCCGGATGCATCCATCAATAATGTAATTGTAAATGTTGTGTATCATGTAGGATCGCGGCAGGAAGGATACGGCGAAACAGGCATGGCGCATTTGCTTGAACACATGATGTTCAAAGGCTCAAAAAAATTCTCCAGTATTAAACAAACCATTGCCGATAAAGGCGCCAGCGCAAACGGCTCAACATGGTACGACAGAACGGATTACTTTGAAATATTACCTGCAAGCGACAGTAATCTTACATGGGCTTTGGATATGGAATCAGACAGGATGGTAAACTCTTTAATGCGCAACGAAGACCTGCAAAAAGAATTTACAGTTGTGCGCAATGAATTTGAAAGTGACGAAAATTATCCTGACAATATTTTACAGGAAAGAGTAATCTCCACCATGTACCTGTGGCACAATTACGGCAAATCAACCATTGGAAGTAAAGAAGATATTGAACGTGTTCCCATCACCAACCTTACTGCATTTTATAAAAAATATTACCAGCCTGATGATGCAACATTAATAGTAGGCGGAAAAATTGACGAAGCGAAAACCCTTGCATGGATAGGAAAATATTTTGGCGCTATTGCTAAACCAACACGTGTAATTGAGCCGCCCTATACTGTTGAACCGCCCCAGGATGGAGAACGGTATGTTGAGCTTAAACGCAACGGAGATATACCTTTTATAGGTATGGGTTATCACACGCCGGCTTATTCTGATAAAGATTATGTTGCCAATGTTGCAGTAATAAATATTCTTACAAATGATCCTTCGGGAATTTTTTATAAAGCGTTGGTGCAAACACAACTTGCCACAAAAGTATATGGCTGGAGCCCGACGCTTTATGATCCCGGTTTTTCTTATTTCGGTTGCAGCATACCAAAAGATAAAAGCCTTGACAGCGCTAAAACTGCTTTTATTGACGCAGCCGATAATTTACCCAATACCGTTATTACGCAGGAAGACCTGGACAGGGCAAAAAATAACCTGAAGAAAAATGTTTACGACGTTGAAAGCAACACAGAAAATTTTTGCATAGACCTGGCAGAGATAATCGGCGCGGGCGACTGGCGCTTGTTTTATGTGTATAGAGACAGGCTTGACAGTTTAACATTGGAAGATGTACAGGCAGCTTTAAAAAAATATTATTTGCCCAGCAATAGAACGGTAGGTGTTTTTATTCCTGATAAAACAGCCGAAAGAACCACCGTTGCAGCAAGGCCTGACATAAATGCTTTGGTAAAGAACTATAAAGGAAGAGCTGTTGCCGCTCAAACAGAAACTTTTGAGGTAAGCATACCTAATATAAAAAAGAAAACAGCATATGGGAAGCTGGCAAACGGTATGCAATATGCATTGCTTAAAAAGCCCTCCAAAGGTGATAAAGTATATGCAAATTTTATTTTTAAAACAGGTGATGAAAACAGCCTTACAGGAAAAAATATTATTCCCGATGTAACTGCCAGCATGCTTAAAGCAGGAACCACTACAAAAACCAGGAAAGACATCAATGACTTGCTTGATAAAATAAAAACTTCCATTGATATCAGTGGCAGCGGTGATGAAATAGATGTTAGTTTGAGCACAGACAGTAATAACCTTACTACTGCACTTGATTTGTTGGGAGATATTTTATTGCATCCTTCATTTGACAAAACCGAGTTTGATAAATTATTGCTCGATATAAAAAGCGGGTATGAAGCCAACGCAAGCGATCCGCAATATGTAGCGTTTGAAATGGTGAACAAAAAAACGATTTTATACCCGAAAGGCCATCCGTATTATTATGAAAGCATTGATGAAAAATTAGCCGATCTGCAATCTGTAACACTTGATAATGTAAAAGACTTTTATAATAACTTTTACGGTGCTAACAATGGTTATGTTGGGTTTTCCGGAGACATTGATGCGGGTGTTATCAATGCTTTCTTTCAAAAATATCTTGCAGGGTTTACAAGCAAACAACCTTATACAGAGATAGCTGATAAGTATTTTAATGTAAATGGCAGCCTTGAAACCATTAATATTCCTGATAAAAAGAATGCTGTATTATTCGGAAGAATTAATGTTGCTTTAAAAGAAACCGATCCCGATTATGTTGCTTTGGATATTGCCAATGAAATGTTAGGGGGAGGTGCATTTCTTTCTTCACGCATTCCAAAGCGCCTGCGCGAATCAGAAGGTATGAGTTATGGTGCAGGTTCATTTATGTCGTCAAGCTATAAATACCAGGCTTCATCATGGGGTGTTTATGCAATATTCAATCCGGCTTATAAAAACAGGCTCGACAGTGCTTTGAGAGATGTTATCAATACAGCAAGGCAAACAGGGTTTAAGCAGGATGAATTAAATAAATCAGTGGAAAGCTGGCTGCAGCAGCGCAAAACCTATTTGGGAGATGATCAGAATCTTGCCTGGCGGTTATCTTACTACATGAGCGAAGGAGCAGACCTGGATTTTTATTCAGATTATGAATCAAAAGCAAAAAGCCTTACGCTTGAACAGGTTAATGCTGCTTTAAGAAAATACATCACCTTAGACAATACAACATTCATCTATACAGGAGATTTTAAAAATAATGATTCGAAATAGAAGCTCTTTTGAATGTTATAATTTTTAAATGAAAACGGGCGGATATTATATTTTGATATATTTTGAGGTACCGGCCATGAACTTGTTTGCTTAAGCAGTAAACCTGACAGGTTTTTATTATAAACAGGCGACTTAGCTACAATCAAACCTGTCGGGTTTGCTACTGTCTTATATGCAAATGCTGCAAAAGCCGAAAGGCATTCTTATAAATTTTCATTGTGTAGATATTTTTAAAGAAGGACAGAAAACCCCTGTAAACAACCTGTTTTCTTTATTACCTGAAGCAATGTGAAACTTCGATGTATTTATGTGGTTCAATTTGAAAAATTGTATTGTAAATTTTGCTAAACTATAAGCGACAATTTTAAATGCACCCAAAAAATGGCTTTCAATTTTTACCTTTGTTTAGCTCGTATGTAACTATATAAAAAAAACTCCGCCGGTAGATTAACTGAAAATTAATAGTATACCGGGAAGTTTTAGTTGCTAAATTTATATAACCAATCAATTAAACAGGTTTAATGCTAAACCAATTATACTATGGAAGATATCAATTCACTACACTCATTCAATTTACAGGTTGATAACGGTAACATTCCTTATCTAAATGAAGCAGCTAAATGGGGTAAGTTTCTTTCAATCCTGGGGTTTATTGTTATTACGATACTCCTGGTATGCGGATGCGTATTTGCATTTTCAGGTGGCAATTTTTCATCTTCTGATTTAAACCCGGAACTTCAAAACCTGGACCTTCCTTCAAGCACATTAGGAATAATTTTTGCTTTCTATTTTTTTCTTATCGCTTTAATTTATTTCTTTCCATTTTTATTCCTGTACAGGTTTTCAACAAAAATGCAGTTGGCAATAAAAACCAACGATCAGATCGTTTTAAACAAGTCTTTTGAAAGCCTGAAATCGTTATTGAAGTTTTTTGGGGTTTTCACAACCATTGCTCTGTGCATATTCCTGATTGTAATAATATTCGGAGTTGTCTTAGGCTCAGTGTTTTAATTCCGATAATAAAAAATGCCCTCATTCCAGGAAAGTATTTTCTTTAATTGTTCATTACTAAAATCTGAAAGTCAGCCCTGCGGCACCAATATATTTACCATAACCCGCTTCAATGAAAAAGCCGGCATTAGGAGAAAAATTAAATCTTGCGCCTAAAGAAAACTGGTAAGCAAAATCTGTTGGGTTTGAAACAACCGCTGCTTTGCTTCCGTCAGGATAGCTATAATCCTGGGTCCAGCTATTTATCCCTATTGCTGTTCTTATATATGGGTTTATTGCCTTATTAGCTGAAGGCATGTAACTTATCATATTAAACATAATGCCCCAACTCTCCAACCTGCCTGTAAAAGAAGGTATTCCTTCATTTGAGTTATAATCAAAATAAGGCACAGACACTTTGCCATAACTGCCCATTATTCCTATACTGGTGTAACGGCTGAATTGATAATCAAGATTGGCAAAGGCAGGTCCTGTTTGTTGTGAAGGCGATCCCTGGTAAGCATTATAAAACTGAGCCAGGTAATTTTTATCAAGATTAGGGAATCCATATCCGAAACTTAAATTAACAGTAGGCTTGAAGGGCGGCACTTTAGGGCGATGCTGGGATCTCGGCGGCGGCCTTCTGTGGCTTCTCTCTATATAAACACCTCCTCCATAAAATTGTGCATCTGCAGCCACAGAAATAAAAATGAGCAGGACGGTAAACCCTATAATTTGCTTTTTCATGACTTCAGCTATTTTTGTTTTAAGACAAGCAGAACTTTTCAAAGTTTAAATCACTGCTTATCAAAAACTTCTATAACAGAAGGCGATCTCCACTATTATTTTGATTATTTTAACTGTTTGGCTTACCTGTATCTTTAAAAAATTATACTGGTTTCATGTTAATGCTTTACCTTTGCCCTCCTTTTATTTGGGCTATTGGCAATAAAGCTATTCATAATGAAAAATTGTTTGCTTTTACATGCTGCCTTTGAACCCGAAAGTTCAGCTCAATATAATTTTTCCGGAAAACTATCAATCAGATATGTCATCAACTAAATTACAAAACAGAGTCAGCTTCGGTAAAACAAAAAACCTTGCTGAGTCTCCCGATTTATTGGATATTCAATTAGAGTCATTCAGAGATTTTTTCCAGTTGGAGACTACGCCTGATAAGCGTAACAATGAAGGCTTGTTTAAAGTGTTCAAGGAAAACTTCCCTATCACTGACACGCGTAACATTTTTGTGCTGGAATTTTTGGATTACTTTATCGATCCGCCACGCTATACTATTGAAGAATGTATGGAACGCGGATTAACCTACGCTGTTCCGCTTAAAGCAAAACTGCGTTTAAGTTGTAACGACGAAGAACACGTTGATTTCCAGACCATCGTTCAGGATGTGTTCCTGGGGAATATTCCTTATATGACTCCGCGCGGCACTTTTGTTATCAATGGCGCTGAACGCGTGGTAGTTTCTCAGTTACACCGTTCTCCGGGTGTATTCTTCGGTCAATCTATTCACCCCAATGGCACAAAGATTTACTCTGCAAGGGTAATTCCTTTTAAGGGTGCTTGGATGGAGTTTGCTACAGATATTAATAATGTAATGTATGCTTACATCGACCGTAAGAAAAAATTCCCGGTAACAACTTTATTGCGTTCTATTGGTTACGAAACTGATAAAGACATCCTGGAATTATTCGGAATGGCGGATGAAGTAAAAACCGATAAGAAAACTTTACAAGCCTACGTTGGCAAAAAACTCGCAGCTCGTGTTTTAAGAACCTGGGTTGAAGATTTTGTAGATGAAGATACCGGTGAAGTTGTTTCCATTGAGCGTAACGAGATCGTTATGGAACGCGATACCGTGCTGGATGAAGATGCAATTGAAATGATTGCCGAGCTTGACGTAAAAAGCGTTTTTATTCAGAAAGAAGATGTAGGCGGCGATTACGCAATAATATATAATACCTTAAATAAAGATACCTCAAACAGTGAGTTGGAAGCTGTTCAGCATATCTACCGCCAGTTGCGCGGTGCTGATGCTCCGGATAATGAAACTGCGCGCGGTATCATCGATAAATTATTCTTCAGCGATAAACGTTATGATCTTGGTGAAGTTGGCCGTTATAAGATCAACCGCAAACTGGATGTAACACAGAAACTGGAAACAAAAGTTTTAACAAGAGAAGATATTATCGAGATCATTAAATACCTGGTTCGTCTTACGAATGCAAAAGCAGAAATTGATGATATCGATCACCTGAGCAACCGTCGTGTTCGCACTGTGGGTGAACAATTATATGCTCAGTTTGGTGTTGGTCTGGCCCGTATGGCGCGTACCATCCGTGAAAGAATGAACGTAAGAGACAATGAAGTATTTACGCCTGTTGATCTGATCAATGCAAGAACATTATCTTCTGTTATCAACTCATTCTTCGGAACGTCACAGTTATCCCAGTTCCTTGATCAAACAAACCCGCTTTCAGAAATTACACACAAACGCCGTATTTCTGCTTTAGGACCCGGTGGTTTAAGTCGTGAACGTGCAGGTTTTGAAGTGCGTGACGTACATTATTCACATTACGGCCGCTTATGTACAATTGAAACACCTGAAGGACCGAACATTGGTTTGATCTCTACACTTTGCGTACATGCACGCATCAATGAAATGGGT
>Ga0206903_10021_pt1 | contig 46784 bp, 26 predicted proteins | sample Alteio_BWOrgHeat_45_FD_152959 | JGI IMG/M metagenome (GOLD analysis project Ga0206903, IMG submission 152959) | Enriched cells from forest soil in Barre Woods Harvard Forest LTER site, Petersham, Massachusetts, United States -... | ecosystem: Environmental > Terrestrial > Soil > Temperate forest >... | reverse complement strand
CTATCAACGATAAAATAACAGCCTCACTAATAAATTGTATGCTCAATTGCCAGCGATATGCACCAACAGATTTTCTTATGCCCACTTCTCTTGCTCTTTCAGCAGAACGCGCCGTTGAAAGATTCATGAAGTTGATGCATGCAATTACAAGCACAATTAAAGCAATAGCAAAAAATATGTTTGTATAATTCTTGTCGAACTTTTGATAGTTTAGATAATCAAGGCCAATGTCATTTGCATTGGCATGTACATCTTTTAATGGCAAAAGAAAAAGCTCGTAGTTTTTCCAGTTATTATTATCAGCATTCATGCCTGTAAAAGTTTTGAAAGGATCAATTCAAACAGGAAAAAATAAATCTTCTCTCAGGAACATTCTCGTTGTAGCCCAGTTTTCGAGCGCTATTTTTTTAATGATAGCAACAATTTTTGCGGTACAACAATTAAACTATATGCAACACCGCGATCCGGGTTTCAGCCGCAGCCAGGTTGTTAACATACCCTTTGATGAGATCACCTACAAAAAGTTTGATGTATTAAAACAGGATATGCTTGCCAATACATTGGTTACAGGTGTTACGGGCGCGCAGGATGTGTTGGGAAGCCATCTCGATCAATCAGGTGTGCAGTTCCAGGGCAATGGACCTTTGCGGCAATTAACATCTACAAGATTAATTGTTGATCATGATTATTTGTCGTTCTATAAGATTCCTTTAATGCTTGGAAAAAATTTTTCTGCAGATCCTTCTGAAAACGGGAAAGAATACATCATTAATGAATCGTTGGCAAAAGAATTATTAAAGGATGATCCGAAGAAACCTATGTCGTGGCTGCTCGGCAGAAATTTTGGTTTTGATTCAACAGGCACTATCGTAGGTATTGCAAAGGATTTCAATTTTAATTCCCTGCATTATAAGATCGAAACAATGTTTATGTATAACCAGAAGGACTGGGGCTACAGCAATTTATCTGTGAAAATAAATGGCGACAAAGCAAAAAATGCCATTGCATTTATACAATCAGTGTGGGATAAAGATTGTGCAGGCCATCCTTTTACTTACCAGTTTTTGGATGACCATTTTGCCGATGTGTACCGCGCAGATTCGCAGGTAAGCAGCATTGTAGGAATTCTTGCAGGATTGGCAATTGTTATTTCATGCCTGGGATTATTTGGCCTTGCGTCTTATTCTGCTGAAAGAAGAGTTAAAGAAGTTGGTATACGAAAAGTATTGGGCGCATCGGTACAAAATATTGTAGGAATGCTCTCCAAGGATTTTTTAAAGTACGTGTTGATTGCTGCACTTATTGCTTGTCCGCTTGCCTGGTTTAGTGTGTATAAATGGTTGCAGGATTATGCTTACCGTATTAACATCAGCGGCTGGACATTTCTGTTGATCGTTTTTGTTGCCTTGATGATTGCATTGGTAACAGTAAGTTTCCAGGCAATAAGAGCCGCTGTTGCAAATCCTGTAAAGAGTTTGAGAACGGAATAATGAATAGTGAATAGGGAATAGGGAATAGGGAATAGGGAATAGGGAATAGGGAATAGGGAATAGGGAATAGGGAATAGGGAATGAATTTAAATCAGAAATTACAAAATCAGATATCAGAAATCTTCTTTTATGTTTAAAAATTATTTCAAAACCGCATTAAAAGTTTTCAGTAACAACAAAGGTTTTACTGCTATCAATATTATTGGCCTGTCTGTTGGAATTGCTGCCTGCCTGCTGATTGTATTTTATGTAATTAATGAACTGAGTTACGACAAGTATAATGTGAATGCAGACAAAATTTACCGCATCACTGAAAATGCAAAATTAAATGGCAATGAAGCTTCATATGCAACTACAGAAAAGCCGCTGAAAGACGCATTAAAAGCATTGCCTGAAATTGAAAAAACAACAAGGCTTGTCCCAAAAACCAGCTTGTTTGCCAGTCCTCAAAAATTCTTTGTAAAAAAAGGCAATACTTCAATTGAAGAAAAGAATGTAGTGTTTACTGAGTCAGACATCTTCGATGTGTTTACGCTTCCAATGATTGATGGCAATGCAGCTACATCGCTTGACAACCCTTATTCCGCGGTGATCACAGAAAGTACTGCAAAAAAATATTTTAACCGCGCAGATGTTGTTGGGAAAACGATAACGATCAACGATTCTAATATTTATAAAATAACAGGTGTAATAAAAGATATACCAACACAATCACATTTTAATTATGACTTCTTTTTATCCTATTCTTCAACACCGGAAAGCCAATCAAACAGTTGGGGTTATAGCGGTATTAATAATTACGTGCTGGTAAAACCTGGTGCAGATATTCATAAATTAGAAAAGGAAATCCAGGATATTGAATTGAAAAATTACCCGCCATCTATTACAAAGAATGGCAACTATTTAAACATTGTACTTACGCCATTGCTTAAAATACACCTGTATTCAACAAGCCAGTACGAACTGGAAAAAGCTGGCAACATTCAATATGTGTATATCTTCTCAGTAGTAGCTTTATTTATCCTGCTCATCGCTTGCGTAAATTTTATCAATCTTTCAACGGCGCGTTCAGCCAATCGCGCCAAAGAAGTTGGCGTGCGAAAAGTTCTTGGTTCTACGAGAAGCTATTTGATCACACAGTTCTTAACAGAATCATTACTGGTAACATCCATCTCAACAGGGATTGCTGTAATACTTGTTTGGTTAATGATGCCTCTATTCAACCAGGTTGCAGATACACACCTTGCCATAACTGCTTCGTCTTTATTGTGGTTCATACCATCACTGTTAGGAGTTATATTGATCATTGGTTTTCTCGCAGGCGCATATCCGGCATTTTATTTATCTGCATTCAAACCCATACTTGTATTAAAAGGTAAATTGGCTAAAGGTTTTAGAAAAAGTTATCTCCGCGGTTTCCTGGTAGTATTTCAATTTTCTATTTCCATTTTTTTAATCATCAGCACATTAGTTGTCTATAAGCAGTTAAGTTATATACACAACAAAGACCTGGGTTTTGATCGTACTCAAATGATGGTGATAAAAAATACAAACCTGCTTGGCAACCAGGCAAAAATTTTTAAACAGGAAGTAAAAAAAATCCCCGGTGTTGAAGATGTAACTATGTCAACCTATTTGCCAACAGGAACAGAAAGAAATATCACAGGTTTATTCCCGCAGTTACCCATTGATATTAAGCAGGACGTATTATCAGAATTCTGGCCGGTTGATGAAGATTATTTAAATACGCTTAATATTCAATTAATCAAAGGCCGCAATTTCTCAACACAAATGGCAACAGATTCATCTGCCATTGTAGTGAATGAAGCATTCGTAAAAAAGTTTGGCTTTAAAGATCCATTAAACAAAACCGTGTATCGCTTTAGTTATGGATTACAAGCTTATCACATCATCGGCGTTGTAAAAGATTTCAATTATAGTTCGTTGCGGGATGATATACGACCGCTTGCTTTTTCGTATGGCGAAGATAACGGCGCAGTAACCGCCCGTGTTAAAACAACAGATCTTCCGGCATTGATGGCGCAGGTTGAAAATAAATGGAAAAATGTATCGCCCAATCAGCAGTTTAATTATTCATTTATGAATGACGATTTTGATGCAACATATCATGCAGAACAACACGCGCAACAAATATTTTTTTCATTTAGTGTGCTTACTATTTTGATAGCATGCCTTGGATTATTTGGTCTTGCCGCTTACGCCGCCGAACAAAGAAATAAAGAGATAGCGATACGAAAAGTAATTGGTGCCGGTGCAGGCAACATTATTAATATACTCTCAACTGATTTTATAAAGCTGGTTTGCATTTCTATACTTATTGCATCACCGCTTGGATGGCTTGTCATGAACAAATGGCTCCAGGATTTTGCTTATCGAACAAGTATATCATGGTGGGTATTTGCTGTTGCAGGCTTTTTGGCATTAGTCATTGCATTATTAACAGTAAGTTTCCAGGCAATAAAAGCAGCAATAGCAAACCCTGTAAAGAGTTTGAGAACGGAATAAAATTGTGAATGGTGAATAGTGAATGGTCAATTTAAATCAGACATCAGAAATCTTCTTGTATGTTTAAAAATTATTTCAAAACAGCATTCAGAAGCCTTTGGAAAAACAAAGGTTATAGCTTCTTAAACATTTTTGGTTTGGCTATCGGCATTGCCTGTGCCGGGTTGATTTTTTTATGGGCAGAAGATGAGTTGAACTGGGATAATAACAACGCTGAAAAAAGTCGGTTATACCAATTGGAAGTAAACATGACTTCTGATGGCAATAATTTTACCATGGGCTCAACGCCGAGACCAATGGCCAAAGCGATGCAAAATGAAATACCCGGTATTGTAAATACAGCAAGGGTTTCAGACCAGGGGCAACGTTTACTTTTTAATACCGGCAATAAATTTTTGTATTCAACCGGTCTTTTTGCGGATGCTGCTTTATTCAATATGTTTTCATTCAACTTTATTCAAGGCAATGCTAAAAATGCTTTTCCGCAATTGTATTCATTGATAATTACAGAAAGCACGGCAAAGAAACTTTTTGGCAATGAAAAAAATGTTATCGGCAAAACAGTTCGCGTAGACGATAAACAGGATTACGTTGTTAGCGGTGTTGTAAAAGACATGCCCGAAAATTCAACACTGCAATTTGAATGGCTGGCGCCCTATGATATTACACTGCTGGATTTACAGCAGCTTGCCATTAAATATAAAATCACCCTGACGGATGCTATAGACTGGGGCAGTTACGGGCCGCTCACTTACGTGGAGCTGGATAAAAATGCAAACCTCACAGCTGTCAATAATCAACTAAAAGATTTTATTCATCGCAAAGTTTCAGATCAAAAAAGCAAAACATTTTTATATCCGATGTCTCAATGGCATTTGTACGGTGATTTTGCAAATGGCAAGCCAACAGGTGGCGGGGCTATAACACAGGTAAGATTGCTTTCGGTAATTGCATGGATAATTCTGCTGATTGCCTGTATCAATTTTATGAATCTTGCTACAGCCAACAGCCAAAAACGTGCAAGAGAAATAGGTGTACGAAAAGTGTTGGGCGCAGGCAGGAAAAAACTCATCTTTCAATTCATCGGCGAAGCTTTATTCATGTCAGCGATTGCTGCAATAGTTGCCGTCTTTATTATATCGCTTTCGCTTCCTGCATTCAATAGTCTTATGCAAAAGCAACTTCAGTTGCAGCTTACAAATCCGGTTCACATAACTGCTTTATTAATTATCATAATTGTTTGTGGATTTATTGCAGGCAGTTATCCCTCCGTTTATTTATCTTCTTTCAATCCAGTTTTTGTATTGAAAGGATTGAAAATGAAAACCACCGGTGCTGCATTTATAAGAAAAGGGTTGGTTGTATTTCAGTTTGCTGTTTCAATTATGTTTATTATCAGCACCGTTGTTGTTTACCTGCAGATACAACATATAAAAAACAGGAATCTGGGGTTTAATAAAAATAATTTGATTGAAATAAATCCTGAAAATGATGTTTCAAAAACTTTCCCTTTAATTAAAAATGATTTGCTGCGAACAGGGTCGCTACAAAATGTTGCATTGACTGATCACCCAACATTATATGGCGGCAATACTGATGACAGATTTAAATGGCAGGGAAGCTCGTCCGAAAACAAAATGTCAATTGCGTACAGAAATGTAAGCCCTGAATTTATTGCAACATCCGGAATGAAAATTATTGATGGCAGAGATTTTACTAAAAATGCTTCAGCCGAAAACACGGATGTTATTATTAATCAATCAATGGCAAATCTTATGGGCAAGGGAAGCGCTGTTGGAAAAATTATTCAATCTCCAAGAAGCAATACTGATGGTACTTATACAAACATGACAGTGATTGGTGTAATGAGTGATTATGTATATGGAAATGTATATGATGGCAAAGCTGCACCTGCAATTATTTTTTGCAGGCCACCTGAAGACCAAAATTTTTTGTATGTGAGAATAAAAGCACAAAGCAATGTTGAGGAAGCGCTGTCTGATATTCAAAATGTGATGAAGAAAGATAATGCTGCTTACCCATTGGAGTACAAATTTGTTGATGACCAGTTTAATCAAATGTTTTCAGGCGAAACGCAAATAAGTAAAGTGTCGGGCGTGTTCGCAGCATTAGCCATCATCATTTCATGTTTAGGTTTATTTGGTCTTGCCGCGTTTACGGCTGAAAGAAGAATAAAAGAAATTGGGATAAGAAAAGTATTAGGTGCAAGTGTAGCTGGCATTACAACATTGTTATCAAAAGATTTTTTGCAGTTGGTTGCCATTGCTTGTCTTGTTGCTTTTCCTGCTGCATGGTGGATCATGCACAACTGGTTACAGCATTATCAATACAGAATTGACATAAGCTGGTGGATATTTTTAGCAGCAGGTGTTTCAGCCGTACTGATTGCTTTGATAACTATCAGCTTTCAATCCATTAAAGCGGCAATAGCAAATCCGGTTAAGAGCTTGAGAATGGAATGATGACGTGAATGGGAATCGTTAATAGTAAATAAATTAATGAATGATGAGTAATAAGTAATCAGTAAATCAGAAATCACAAAATCATCAGAAATCAAAGTGTATGGTTAAAAATTTTTTCAAAATAGCATATAGAAACCTGTTACGCAATAAAGGATTTTCAATTATCAATATTGTTGGTCTTGCTATTGGTATGGCAAGTGCTATATTGATTCTGTTATGGGTGCAGAATGAATTAAGTTATGATAATTTTTATCAGAATAAAGACAGGTTATACCAAACATGGAATAAAGATAAAAATAATGAAGGGACATTTAATGTTTGGAACGTTACGCCTAAACCATTGGCGGCAGCTTTAAAACAGGATTATCCTGAAGTTGAAAAAGCAACAAGAGTAGGCTGGGATGAAACTTATCTTTTTACAGTTGGAGAGAAGAAAATGAATGTTGTTGGCAATTCTGTTGACAACGATTTTCTTACCATGTTTCAGTTTCCCTTTATAAAAGGAAATATGAATACTGCATTGAATGATCCTTATAATATTGTCATCACACAAAAATTATCGAAGAAATTATTTGGCAATGAAGATGCAATGGGCAAAACACTCTTGATCGACAATAAATTCAATTACACTGTTACCGGTGTAATGAAAGATTTGCCCAATAACACGCAATTTGATTTTGAATACCTGGTGCCCTGGCATTTTATGAGTATTACTAACCAGGACGATAGCAGCTGGGGTAATAACTCGACCCATAATTATGTTTTACTTAAACCGAATGTTGACATAGCCGCTTTCAATAAAAAAATTCAAAATATTATTATAAAACATGGAGAACCGGGTTGGACAACTCAGGAGTTTTTATACCCGGTAAGCAAACTTCACCTGTACTCAAATTTTGAAAACGGAGTGCCGGAAGGAGGTAAGATTGAAACAGTAAGAGTGTTTATTTTAATTGCTGTTTTTATTTTAATCATTGCCTGCATCAACTTTATGAACATGAGTACAGCACGCAGTGAAAAACGTGCGAAAGAAGTTGGTATCCGCAAAGTTGTTGGCGCACAAAAAAGCTCTTTAATAAGCCAGTTTTTAGGTGAAAGTATTTTGATTGCTTTTCTTGCCGGCTTTATTGCTTTAATACTTGTGCAGCTTTGTTTGCCGGCTTTTAATTCACTTACTACAAAACAATTGGTAGTTCAATACGGCAGTATGTATTTCTGGGTTGCTTTCATTGGGTTCATTTTATTTACAGGCATTCTCGCAGGCAGTTACCCGGCATTTTTTCTTTCATCGTTTCAACCTGTAAAAGTTTTAAAAGGTAGTTTCAAAAAAGTAAACACACTGGTTACTCCACGTAAAGTTTTAGTGGTGCTGCAATTCACATTTGCTATTGCGATGATCATCTGCACCATCATTATTGAACAACAAATTCGCTATGCGCAGGAAAGAGAAAGTGGCTATGATAAAAACAATCTTGTATATGTATCGCTTGCAGGCGACATGAGTAAAAACTTTAGCCTTATAAAAAATGACTTGATGGGCAAAGGAATTGCAACTGCTGTTACAGAAACAAGTGCGCCGATAACCGAAGGATGGAGCTCGGGCGGCGCTTACTGGCAAGGCAAACCTGCAAACGACAGAACGGAATTTAATTTTTTTGATGTTGATGATGCCATTACAAAAACGGTAGGCTTAACATTATTAAAAGGCAGAGACTTTGATCTGAAAAATTATCCTACCGATAGCAATGCTGTGCTCATAAACGAAGCTGCAGCAAAAGTGATGCGTTTTAAACAACCACTTGGTCAGATTATAGATACAGGTGCGTGGAATACCAACTGGCATGTGATTGGCGTGGTGAAGAATTTTATTTTGCAATCGCCATACGAGTCAATAAAACCGATGATCATACAAGGACCAAAGGCAAACTGGTTCAATGTAATTCATGTAAAGTTCAACGATGCAAATTCCACAGCCTTTAACCTTGCTGCGATGGAAAAAGTATTTAAAGAATATAATCCCGATTATCCTTTCAACTATTATTTTGTTGATGAAAAATATGCCGCCAAGTTCAGTGACGAAAAAACTACGGGAACACTTACTGCATTCTTTGCCGGCTTAACAATTTTCATTTCGTGTCTTGGATTGTTTGGCCTGGCAACTTATATGGCCGAAAATAGAATTAAAGAAATTGGTGTTAGAAAAGTATTAGGCGCATCTGTTACAGGCATTACAACACTTTTATCAAAAGACTTTGTAAAGCTTGTTATCATTTCCATTCTGATTGCTTCGCCTGTTGCATGGTGGAGTATGAGCAAATGGCTTTCTGATTACACCTACCGGATTAATATTTCAGTTTGGGTATTTCTTATTGCAGGTTTGATTGCAATAGTGATATCGTTGATGACTGTGAGTTACCAGGCAATAAAAGCAGCAATAGCAAACCCGGTGAAGAGTTTGAGAACAGAATAGTGAATGGAATGAAAATCAGACATCAATAAATCAGACATCAGAAATCTTTCTTTATGTTTAAAAATTATTTCAAAACCGGGTGGCGAAATTTAACGCGTCATAAATCTTATGCGGCGATAAATATTATTGGTTTATCATTAGGTATTGCTTGCAGTATCCTCATCTTTATCATTGTTAGTTACCATCTGAGTTTTGAAAATTTTAATTATAATAAAGAGAGGATTTACCGTATCGTTACTGAAGTACATTCAGACAATACTTTTTATTCAAGAGGAACGCCATCACCGTTGGCGAAGGCCATTCGTAACGATTATACTTATGCAGAAAAATCGGTTAGAGTTGCAGTGTTTTGGAAAACACCGGTGAATATTTCTTCCGGTAATGAGATAAAAAAATTCAAGGAAGACAATGGTGTTGCTGTTACCACATCAGACTTCTTCGGCATATTTAATTTTCCGTTGGTTCAAGGCAATATAAAAACAGCGCTGAACGAACCTAACTCAGCCATCATCACGCAAAAACTGGCAAAGAAATATTTTGGCAATGAGGATGCTATGGGAAAAGTAATTCGCATTAATAATACTGTTGACGTTAAGATAACGGGCATTTTAAAAGACATTCCTTTAAACACAGACAGAACGCAGGAAATTTATGTAAGCGACAAAAATCTTAAAGGTTTCAGTGCATGGCAGGCAAGCGATGATACCTGGGGTGGCTTTAGCAGTGAAACAAATACTTTCCTTTTATTAAAGCCCGGCATTACTGCTGCATCAGTTGAAAAAACATTCCCGCAACTGATGAATAAATATTATGTGAACAACCCCAATAAAGATGCATTTAAGTTTAAGATGCAGCCTTTAAGCGATATTCATTTCAACCCGGATTACGACGGTTATGCAGATAAAAAATATTTATGGGCTGCTGCCTTTATCGGCTTATTCCTAATTATCACAGCGTGCGTAAACTTTATTAATCTGGCAACAGCGCAGGCACTTAACCGCACTAAAGAAATAGGCATAAAAAAAGTATTGGGCGGTTTGCGCAGTCAGTTATTCTGGCAATTTATTGCTGAAACAACATTGATCACTTTATTTGCAGTGGTACTTGCATTTGGCCTTGCCCAATTAGGTTTACGTTTTGTAAACAGCTTGTTTGAAACACAACTTACCATCAATTTATTTAAGAATCTTTCCCTGCTTATTTTTATAGTAACAGTAACTCTTGTTGTTATTTTTCTTTCTGGTTTTTACCCCGCTTTAATATTATCAGCTTTTAAACCTATTGCCGCTTTAAAAGGAAAATTGTCGCAGAAAAACGTTGGTGGATTTTCATTGCGCCGCGGCCTTATAATTACGCAGTTTGCTATCTCACAGTTGTTAATTATCGGCACGATCATCATTGCAGGTCAAATGAGATTTTCTAAAGATACTGATCTTGGATTTAATAAAGACAATGTGTTGATGGTACCTGTTCCTTCAATTAATGACAGCCTGGCAAAAAATAAAATGCAACTGCTGAGAAATGAATTAAAAGAAATAGCAGGTATAAAAAATGTTTCTTTATGTACAGAAGCGCCGGGATCTGATCACAGCTATTTAAAAGGGTTGAACTACAATAATGAAGATTTGAAATGGGGCGTAAACGGAAAAGGTATTGATGAAAATTATTTATCCGAATTTAATTTACAACTGGTTGCCGGTAGAAATATTTATCCTTCTGATACGATCAATCAATATATCGTAAATGAAACTTTTGTAAAAAAGCTTGACTTAAATTCTCCGCAGGATATTATTAATAAAAGCATCACTGTTGATGGCGTTGCTGCGCCTGTTGTGGGAGTGATAAAAGATTTTCACGATAAATCATTCCGCGCAGAAATAAATCCTGTCGTATTGTTCCCCGCATGGTTTTATGCAGAGAATTGCGCTGTTGAAATAAACATGCAGCATATGAAATCAACATTGGCTGCTATTGAAAAAACATGGAATAATGTTTATCCGCAAAATGTATACAGCATGGAGTTTTTAGATGATAAGCTTGCAAAATATTATCAGCTTGATGATACAATGCTTAAACTTATAGAATTCTTTTCATGCATTGCGATTTTGATTGGTTGTTTGGGTTTATATGGTTTGGTTTCTTTTATGGCTTTACAAAAAACAAAAGAAATAGGCGTACGTAAAGTGCTGGGTGCACGTGTTGGCAGTGTGCTGTGGTTGTTTGGGAAAGAGTTTAGCACTTTATTGATTATAGCTTTTGTAATTGCAGCGCCGGTTGCATGGTGGTTAATGAATAAATATTTAGAGGATTTTAAATACCGCATTCAAATTGGTGCAGGTGTTTTCTTGCTCGCTATTGTATTAACATTTGTTATTGCATTCATCACCGTTGGCTATCGTTCAATTAAAGCAGCAATTGCAAACCCCGTTAAGAGTTTGAGAACGGAGTAGTGAATGGAGAATGGTCAATAGTGAATAAATTAATGAATGACGGGCAATCAGTAAATCAGACATCAAAAAATCATACATCAGAAATCTTCTATTATGTTCAAAAATTATTTTAAAACAGCGTGGCGTAGTTTATGGAAAAGTAAATTCTACAGCGCTATAAATATTCTTGGACTTTCCATTGGCTTAACAACAGCTATCCTGTTATTGCTATGGATACAGGATGAAAACAGTTTTGACAAATTCAATAAAGACTATGAAAGAATTTATAACCTGAGCGCGCATTTTGATGCCAACGGAAAAGAAGAAGTTTGGACAGGCGTGCCCGGCCCGTTGTATAAATATTCAAAATCTTTGGCCCAGGTAGAAGCCATTACAAGAATAACCGAAGCGTATAATGTGACCGTTCACCAGCCGAATAAAACAGAACTGGTTTCCGGCCTGCATACTGCTTTTGTTGACAGCAGTTTTTTTTCGGTGTTTAGTTTCAAATTGCTGAAAGGTTCTTTATCAAATCCTTTTCCTGGTATCAATACTGTGCTGCTTACAACATCAACTGCAAAAAAAATTTTCGGAACAGATGATGTGGTTGGTAAGCTAATGATGTATGACACTTCCGGCTTTATTGTTGCAGGTATTTTGCAGGATTTTCCTCAAAACTCATCCTTACGTTTTGACGCTTTATTTCCTATGAGTTATTATGGTCGCATGTTTACAGCCTGGGGTGGTAACGGCGATTGGAAAACGATTGATGAAGACCTCGGCGATTATGCTTATGATACTTATGTAAAACTGCAGCCAAATACGCACGCTGTCAGTATTGAAAATGCTTTAACCAAAGCATATAAAGATGCACGCGATGGTGACAGCCAAACGAAATTTATGCTACAACCTTTGGCTGAAAAACATTTGATATCTGCCGATGGAAATAAATCTGCATTGCGCATTGTACAGGTGTTTATCATCATTACTATTTTGTTATTGGCTATTGCTGCTGTTAATTATGTAAACCTGTCAACAGCAAGGTCAATGGCAAGAGCCAAAGAAGTAAGTGTCCGCAAAATAGTTGGCGCCGGCAAAGCGCAGTTATTTATGCAATTCGTTATAGAAACAGTAACTATTTTTTTAATTGCAACAATACTGGCGCTTGTGTTCACCACGTTGCTCGTTCCTGCCTATAATAATATATCAGGCAAATCGCTGCAGTTTTTATTAGATAACCCATCTGTATGGATGCTTATTGGTGCTGCTGTTTTGGGCACATTGGTTTTGGCTGGTGTTTATCCGGCAATTCATTTGTCTTCTTTTAATCCTGTTCATTCATTAAAAGGGAAATTAAATCAAAGCATCAGCAATATTGTGTTGCGTAAAGTGCTGGTTGTTTTTCAATTTTCTATTTCAGTGATACTGATAATTTGTACGTTGATCATTGGCCGGCAGATGCAATACATAAGCCAGGTAAATTTAGGTTACAATAAAGAACATGTTTTTACTATACAGCTCGATGGCGGTATTCTTAATCATGCTGATGCTGTAAAAAGTGAGTTGAATAAACAGCCGGGCATATTGGCAACATCTTTTTCAAACGTATATAACATAGCTGACTTTGGAAGCTCAACAGGCGATATTAACTGGCCCGGTAAACCTGCAAATGATAATATGATCGTTACCAGCGCCAATGTTGATAAAGATTTTATTCCCCTGATGAATTTTAGATTTATTGAGGGCGGCAATTTTACCGGGCTGCCTTCAGATACATCAGCGTTTATCATTAACGAAACAATGGCTAAGCAAATGGGATTTAAGCCTCCTTATGTTGGTAAACAAATAAGCCTGCATGATGAACCCGGAACAATTATTGGCGTGGTGCAGGATTTTCACTTTCAGTCATTAAAAGAAAAAATAGAGCCTTTTGTTTTCTGGACACAACGCTCGAAAAATATGCTGTATATAAAAACAACTGCGGCCAATGCACAAAAGGCAATAAAAGCGGTAGAGAATGTTTATAAAAAATATCCTACATCCAATCCCTTCACTTACAGTTTTGTTGATACAAAGTTTGATGAATTATATAAAAGTGATAACCGCACTAAAGTTTTGTTCAATGTTTTTGCAGGCATTGCCATTTTCATTTCCTGTTTAGGTTTATTGGCTTTATCTACTTATTCGGCACAGTTGCGTACAAAGGAAATTGGTGTAAGAAAAGTATTGGGCGCGAGCGTTACAAACATTGTTGGTCTTTTAGGAAAAGATTTTATAGCGCTTGTTATTATAGCCATCATCATTGCTATTCCTGTTGCATGGTACAGCATGAATAAATGGCTGGAAAATTTTGCTTATAAAACTGATATGAGTTTTTGGCTTTTTGTAGCGGCAAGTTTTATCGCTGTAGGAATAGCGTTGTTAACTATCAGTTTCCAGGCAATTAAAGCAGCAGTAGCAAATCCTGTTGAGTCGTTGCGAACAGAGTGAGCAACACGAAATCCCGATTGTTTCGGATAAAGAGTTTGAGAACGGAGTAGTAAATAGAGAATGGTCAATAGTGAATAAATTAATGAATGATGAGTAATCAGTAAATCAGGCATCAAAAAATCATACATCAGAAATCTTCTATTATGTTCAAAAATTATTTCAAAACAGCCATCAGGAATTTCAGGAAGAATAAGATTTTTTCTTTCATCAACGTTATCGGGCTTGCCATTGGATTAACCTGCTTTGTGCTGATTGCGGTGTTTGTATATGATGAACTGAGCTACGATACTTATGCTGCAGATGCAAAAGGTATTTATCGCGTTAATTTAAATGTTACGGGTAATGGTGATGTTGCAGTTTATCCCGCTGTTGATTTTGCGGTAGGCCCTGGAATGAAAAGCGCTTTCCCGGAGATAAAAGACTTTGCAAGATTGGCGCCTGCAACTGATTTTGTGAAGTATAATGATAAACAATTCAAAGAAGATAAACTTGCATTTGCAGATTCAAATTTTCTGCAAATGTTTTCTATTCCATTAGTTGAAGGAAGCGATAAAGATGCATTGGTTCAGCCCAACAGCATTGTTATTTCAAAATCATTTGCAAAGAAATATTTTGGTGATGAAGATCCTGTTGGTAAATCATTAACGGTTGGCTTGCACAATGCAGTATATAAAATAACAGGCTTGTTTGATAAAGTTCCTGATAATTCACACTTTCATTCTGATGCATTTTTAAGTATTTCAACATGGCATGTAACAAACCCAACGTGGAGCAATCTTGGCGAGTTCACTTATTTATTGCTCAACAAAAACGTTGATACCAAAAAACTCGAAGTGAAGTTTACGCAACTGGTTGCGAAATATGTAGTGCCCGAAGTACAACATGATATGGGTGTTAGTTTAGCAGAAGCGCAAAAATCTGTGAACACATTTGTATTTACATTACAACCATTAACGGGTATTCATCTTTATGCACATACCAAATATGAAATTGAACCCAACGGCGACATTCAATATGTTTATATTTTCTCCGTTCTCGCAATATTTATTTTATTACTTGCCTGTGTAAACTTTACCAATCTTTCCATAGCGCGTTCGGTAAAAAGAGCAAAAGAAGTTGGTGTAAGAAAAGTAATGGGCTCCGGAAAATTTCAACTTATAAAACAATTTCTTTCAGAGTCTGTACTGATGAGTTTTTGCGCAATGTTCATTGCGATCATCTTAATAATTGTTTTGTTGCCTTACTTCAACCAGCTCTCCGGCAAACAGGTAGCTGTTGTAAATCTTCTCAACTATAAATTCATACTTACCTTACTTGCATTGATATTTTTTGTTGGAATAATCGCCGGCATTTATCCTGCATTCTTTTTATCATCATTCAATCCTGCAAAAGTTTTAAAGAGTTCCGCTACAACTGCAAGTCGTAAAAATATTTTGCGCAGTGGTTTAATTGTATTCCAGTTTTTTGTTTCTACTGCATTAATCATTGCAACCATTATTGTTTACCAGCAATTAAATTATATGCAGAATAAACAACTTGGCTATAATAAACAACAGGTTTTATTTCTGCCGGATGGAAGATTGATGGGACAGAACCAGGATGCTTTTAAGCAACAGGTTTTGCAGGACAACCGTGTAGTGGATGCAAGTATTACACGATCAGTTCCCGGAGATGCATTTATGGATGGGACAGAGGTTCATCCCGTGAACGAAAACGGTAACGGCGCCGAAATTCATATGAACATTTATCATGTTGATTATGATTATGTGAAAACGTTGGGTATGAACATACAGCAAGGCCGATATTTCTCAAAAGATTTTGGATCAGATAGCGATGCTGTAGTAATTAATGAAGCAGCAGTGAAAGAATTGGGTTGGAGTAAAGTGAATCCTGTAGGAAGAACCATTGTACGTTCTGGCCAGGAAGCATTTAAAGTGGTGGGTGTTATTGCAGATTTTAACTACACATCAGCCAAACAAAAAATTGCGCCTTTAATGATGATGCTTGGTAATAATTATGGCGGGCTTATCATCAAAATAAAAACAAATGATGTAACAGGATTTTTAAACGACCTTAAAACAAAATGGAACTCATTTAATCCGCAAGGTCCGTTGAGCTATACTTTTCTTGATGACAAATTCGCTGCGTTGTATGCAAGTGAATTAAGGACACAACAAATATTTTCTGCTTTCGCGGTTATCGCCATCATTATTGCAGGACTTGGTTTATTCGGCCTTTCTGCGTTTGTAATTGAGCAACGTACAAAAGAGATCGGCATTCGAAAAGTGTTAGGTGCATCAGTGCAAAATGTTTTACTGCTTGTGTCAAAAGAATTTTTATCGCTGGTGATGATTGCATTCATTATTTCAATTCCTGTTACTTATTGGGCAATGCATAAATGGCTGGAGAATTATGCTTACAGGATAAATATCAGCGCAACAGTATTTGCAGCAGCAGGAATAGCTGCCTTGTTGATTGCGTTAATAACAATAAGCTTCCAGGCAATAAAAGCAGCGATAGCAAATCCTGTGAAGAGTTTGAGAACTGAGTGAATAATGTGACAATGAGACAATTCGAAAATTTGAAAATGATAAATCAGACATCATCAAATCAGACATCAGAAATCATAGTCTATGTTCAAAAATTATTTTAAAACTGCGCTAAGAAATCTTTGGAAGAACAAAGTGTTTTCTTTCATCAACATTATGGGTCTTGCATTAGGACTTTCATGCAGCCTGTTGATAATGCTTTGGGTAAACGATGAATATAATGTTGATGCGTTTCACAAAAACGGGTCTCAGTTATACAGTGTTTATGAAAAGCAATATCGTGATGATGGTGTGAGTGCTTTTTTCGGTGGGCCTGGTGTAATGGCTGATGAAATGAAACGTGTGTTGCCTGAAGTTCAATATGCCACTAATATGGATTGGCCTGACCTTAGCACTTTTGAAGCCAACAATAAGATCATTAAAGAAAATGGATTGAATGCAGGCCAGGATTTTTTTAAAATGTTTTCTTATCCTTTGCTTGAAGGAAGTGCTATAACTGCGTTGCAAAACCCTGATGGTGTAACGATCTCAAAAAAAATGGCTGAAGAATTTTTTGGTTCACCTGCAGCCGCGATCGGAAAAACTATCCGCTTTCAAAATAAACAAGACCTTAAAGTAACCGGTGTATTTGATAATGTTCCTAAAAACAGCACCATACAGTTTGATTATCTTCTTAACTGGCAGAGTTTTCTTGAACATAACAGCTGGGCAAAAGACTGGACCAACAACGGGCCTTCCTGTTATATTATGCTACGTGAAGGAACTGATGCAAAAGCTTTTGAAGCTAAGATCATGAAGTTTTTAGATGCTTATAATAAAGAACAAACAAAACATTCTTACATACGCTTAGGCATGGAGCGTTATGGAGATGTTTACCTGCATTCCAATTTTGATAAGGATGGAAATCTTTCCGGCGGAAGAATTCAGTATGTAACACTGTTTAGTATTGTTGCCATTTTTATTTTACTGATTGCCTGCATCAACTTCATGAACCTTACTACAGCAAGATCAATAAAACGCGCTAAAGAAATTGGTGTAAGAAAAGTTGTGGGTGCTGTTCGCTTTGCATTAATATGGCAATTCATCGGTGAAGCTTTATTAATTGTATTTATTGCTATAAATATCTCGTTGCTGCTGGTAACGCTTGTGTTGCCTGCGTTCAATCAACTTACACAAAAAGAAATTCATATCCCGTTCAACAGTTCATCATTCTGGTTAACGATTGCCGGCTTATTATTCGTAACCGGTTTTATTTCCGGAAGCTATCCTGCATTATATTTATCATCATTCAAACCAGTTAAAGTTTTAAAAGGATTACCAAAGTTTTCCAGCAGCGCTTTATGGTTTCGTAAAGGGCTTGTTGTTTTTCAATTCACGCTGTCAATCATTTTAATAATAGGAACCATCGTTGTAAGCAAACAGGTAAATTATATTCAAACAATGGATCTTGGTTACGACAGGGAAAATCTCTTATATATACCGCTTGAAGGAGATCTTACTCCAAAATATGAATTGTTTAAAAATGAAGTGTTGAATATGCCGGGAATAAAAGATGTATCGCGTACTACAGATAACCCAACACAAATTGATAATGGCACAGGTGGCGTACAATGGACAGGTAAAGATCCGAATGCAGATATTGATTTTACACAGATTGCTGTAGGTTATGATTTTTCAAAAACTATGCATGTTCAATTCGCGCAGGGAAGAGATTTCTCAAAAGATTTTCCAACTGATTCTGTTGGTTATATTATTAATGAATCAGCATTAAAAATTATTGGTTATAAAGATCCAATTGGTAAACCACTTACGTTCTGGCAAAAACCGGGAACCATTATTGGTGTATTGAAAGATTTTCATTTTAATTCTGTGCATACGCCCATTAATCCACTTGTAGTTCGTTTGGGAGAAGAGATAGATTGGGGACAGGCTTTGATTAGAACGCAGCCGGGCAGAACAAAAGAAGCATTGGCGAGTCTTGAAAAAGTTTGTAAAGAACTGAATCCAAAATTTCCCTTCACTTATAAATTTTCGGATGAAGAATATGCAAAGCTGTACAAGAGCGAACAGGTTGCAGGCAGCCTGGCAAATTGTTTTGCATTCCTCGCCATTTTTATTTCATGTCTCGGTTTGCTGGGTCTTGCGATGTTTACTGCAGAACAGCGGACAAAAGAATTTGGGATACGAAAAGTTTTGGGAGCACGCCCGATTACATTATTTGGGTTGCTTTCAAAAGATTTTTTATTACTGGTATTGATCTCAATGATCATTGCTTCACCAATTGCATGGATTGCAATGCATAAGTGGTTGCAGGATTATGTATACAAGATCGAATTATCGTGGTGGATGTTTGTTATTGCAGGCGCAGCTTCTGTTTTAATCGCATTGATAACAGTAAGCTTCCAGGCAATTAAAGTGGCGATCGCAAACCCGGTGAAAAGTTTGAGAACAGAATGAACAATTTGATAATTCGGCAATTTGAAAACTTGAAAATGGAAAACTTATAATGTAAAACGTATAACTTAAAACTATATAGTCATTGGCTATTAGTTGAATGACAGAGGCTAAATAGATCAGAAATCATTAAATCAGACATCAGAAATTTTAAGCCATGGTTAAGAATTATTTTAAAATCGCGATGCGTAATTTATGGAAACATAAAGTGTTTTCATTCATAAACATTTTGGGTTTATCTGTTGGAATGACTGCCTGTTTTCTCATTTACCTGTATGTGAGTTTTGAAACAAGTTATGATGATTTCAATTCAAAAGCAGACAGGATTTATCGTGTGGTGACCGATATTAAAACGCCTTCAGATATGTTGCACTGGAGTTCTACTTCAGCACCAATGGCGATAAATATGCGAAATGATTTTCCGGAAGTTGAATCTGCGGTACGTGTTAGTTATCAAAGTTTTTTGGTAAGGAAAGATGATATAAAGTTCCAGGAGAAGAATACTATAATGGCTGATTCAACTTTGTTCAACATTTTTGATTTTCCGCTTATTTATGGTGATAAAAGAACGGCATTAAAAGAACCAATGAGCATTGTGCTTTCTCAAACTGCAGCTAAGAAATATTTTGGTGATGCAGATCCTGTCGGCAAAACAGTTTTGCTAACAGGATCTGCCATCAATTCAACCATAACAGGTGTAATGAAAGATATACCTGAAAATTCACAGATCAAAGCAGACATGATTGTTTCTATGTCTTCGCAAAAACAGGTAAATGGAAATTCTTTAGACAGCCAATGGGCTAATTTCGGATTGGTTTCTTACCTGTTACTCAAACCCGGAACAAACCCACAATCGCTTGCGGCAAAATTTCCAAGGTTTCTTGATTTTCATACAGGCAAACAGTTGAAAGATGCACAGATGAGCTTTACGCTTTTTCTTGAACCATTGCGTGAAGTGTATCTGCGTTCAACAAGAGATGACAGTGCGAGCGGAAATATTTATAACGTTTATATTTTTTCCATCATTGCTGTTTTTATTTTATTAATCGCATGCATCAATTTCATAAATCTTACAACTGCACGCAGTGCAGAACGTGCAAAAGAGGTTGGTATTCGTAAAGTAGCCGGCGCAGAAAGAACACAGCTCATGCGCCAGTTTATCGGTGAATCAATTTTGTTGTGCATGATCGCCTTTGTAATAACTGTAATTCTCTCCATTATATTAATTCCTTTGTTCAACCAGTTAGCTGGTAAAACAATCAGCACAGGTTTTTTTCAGCATCCATCCAATGTTTTATTATTGTTCTTAACTGCATTAGGCATTGGTTGTATTGCAGGTATTTATCCTGCATTGGTTTTATCTTCTTACAAACCAATTATTGTTTTAAAAGGAAGATTTGCAACCGGCACAAAAGGTATTTTATTAAGAGAGGTTTTAGTCGTATTGCAATTCACTATTTCAATTGCATTGATTATTTCAACCATTGTTGTGTATAATCAAATGAAATATATGCGCAACCAACAACTTGGTTTTGACAAGGACCACCTGATGATAATTGATACCAATGGTGACAATAATAAAGATGCATTTAAACAATCATTATCAACTATTCCCGGCGTATTAAGCACTTCGTATTGCAGTTCTGTTCCCGGTAGTGGGAACTCTACCGCTTATTCAAAAGTGCAAAACAAAAACGGCGATATGCAGACGGCCAGCCTTGATGTTTATTTTGTTGATTTCGATTACCTCACTCAATACAAAATGCAGGTGATTGCGGGCCGTGGATTTTCAAAGCAGTTTGGTACCGATACAACACAGGCAATGGTGATAAATGAAAGCACTGCAAAGCTTTTGGGATATACATCACCGCAACAGGCTATCGGCAGAAATTTTGACCAGTGGGGGAGGCAGGGAAAAATTATTGGTGTAATTAAAGACTTTCATTATCAAAGTCTGCAACAACCTATCAGGCCTTTAACCATACGTATTGAACCGGGTGGTTATCAGTTTATTTCTATAAAAGTTGCAGCTACAAATCTGCCTTCAACTATAAAATCAATTGAAACAAACTGGAACAGGATCATACCAAACAGGCCTTTTGATTATACGTTTTTAGATGAAAGTTTTGATAAACAATACCGTGCGGAAGACAGGTTCGGCAACCTGTTTCTAAACTTCGCTATACTCGCCATATTTATTTCATGCCTTGGCCTGTTAGGCCTTGCATCTTATAGTACAATACAGCGCACAAAAGAAATTGGTGTACGGAAAGTGATGGGCGCCAGTGTTTCAAACATTGTAAATCTTTTATCAAAAGATTTTTTAAAGCTGGTATTAATAGCGTTTTTAATTGCTACGCCAATCGCTGCAATCGGGATGTATAAATGGTTACAAAGTTTTGCATACAGGATGAATTTAAGTGTGTGGACATTTTTATTAGCTGGAATAATAGCTACGCTAATAGCATTTATAACGGTAAGTTACCAGGCAATAAAAGCAGCAATAGCAAATCCCGTAAAGAGTTTGAGAACGGAATAGTGAATGGTGAATAGTGAATGAAAAGCAGACATCAATAAATCAGACATCAGAAATCTTCCTTTATGTTTAAAAATTATTTCAAAACTGCATGGCGGAATCTTTCTAAGAACAAAGTTTTTACGCTTTTAAATATTACAGGGCTTTCCCTTGGTGTTACTGTATGTTTATTTGTAGGTATTTGGCTGCAGCGCGAGTTGAGCTTTGATAATTTTCATCCTAATGGCGATGCGATCTTTAGAGTGTCAAATACTTTTAAAAGTGAGAGTGAATCTTTTTCGCAGGCACCAAGCGGCCCTGCATTGGGAGCCCAGCTTCCAAAATTATTGCCTTCTGTAAAATCTGCTTGCCGTGCTTTTGCATACTCGGGAAAATTTAAATCAGGCAATAATCTTTTTATTGAACAAAATGTTCAGATCGTAGATTCAAATTTTTTCAGGTTTTTTGGTTTTAAATTAAGCAAAGGAAATTCATTGCAATGTCTTTCATCGTCAAACGATATCGTGTTAACCGAACACATTGCAAAAAAATATTTTGGTAATGATAACCCCATCGGGAAAACATTATTGATGGATGATAAATATCCATTTACGGTATCTGCTGTTGCATACGATGCTCCGCCAAATTCTCAACTGCAGTTCGACATGTTACTTCCGGCATCTTACTTCAGAAAAAGAATGATGGATGACTACAAATTCGATATGGATAATTTTTGGGTTGGTGGTTGGCCACTTACCTATTTGCAGCTTGCCGATGCAACAAACTGGAAAAGCACGGAGAATGACATTAATAAAATCGTTGCAAAATACTCTGAGAAAGACTGGAAGGAAAACAAAATGTCTTACCACTATTTTCTGCAACCGATAAAAGACATTCATTTAAAATCGAACCTGCGTTATGATAATGCGAATAACGGTAGCATTGCAAGGGTAAACATTTTTGCTGTTGTTGGTTTAATCGTTCTGGTGCTTGCTTGCATTAACTATATAAACCTTACAACTGCCGGCGCCATTAAAAGAGCAAAAGAAACTTCTGTAAGAAAAGTAATTGGCGCCAAAAGAAATCAGTTGATAAAACAATTCTTCACAGAGACTTTTCTTATTGCTGCAGGAGCAGTTCTTATTGGCGTTGTATTGTTCAAAACATTGCTGCCATATTTTTCACAATGGCTTGGCCAGGTTTACACATTCAACCTTGATGCAGGTAATATTTTAATGCTTCTTGAGTTTACGATATTGCTGTCAGTTATTGCGGGTATTTATCCTGCTTTAATACTTTCTTCTTTTAAACCTGCATTGATCCTGAAAGGAAATTTCACACACAGTTTGAAAGGAAATATTATCAGGAAAACATTGGTGGTGGTGCAGTTCTCAATAACTATTGCATTGGTGGCATCAATTATTATTATTTCAAAGCAAATGAGTTTTATCAGTAACAAATCGCTCGGCTTTGATGACAATGCAGTTGTTGATATAAATTTTTACGGAGACAAGAATGTAACAAATAAATACAGCACACTGCGAAACGAATTTTTATCAAGCCTATATATTTTGAATGTATGCCAACACAATGCAAATGTTGTTGGAGGGCTTGGAAATGGATGGACAACCACGCAAGACATTAACGGAAATGAAATCTCTACGAGCTTGTATGCAATGGGTGTTGATGCAGATTATTTTGATACCTACGGAATGAAACTCGCAGCGGGCAGATTTTTTTCAAAAGATTTTCCAACAGATAGTACCAAAGCTGTAATTGTGAATGAAGCGGCCGTAAAAACCTTCGGTTGGAAAACGCCTGAGAATGCAATAGGTAAAAGATTTGATACAGGCGTAAATGCACAATATGTTGTGGGCGTGGTTAAAGATTTTAATTTCGAAGTGCTTCATAAACCCGTGGAAGCACTGCGCATAACTTATGTACAGCAAGGTTCTGAAATTTCCTTAAAACTCGACGCTAAACATATTGACGAAGGGCTCGATCACATAAAGAAGACATGGAGAACAATAGAACCTGATGTTCCTCTGGAATATTCTTTTATTGATGATCGCGTAAGACAGCAATATAATAATGAACAAACAATGCAGAGTGTATTTTATGTATTTGCGGGTTTGTCGCTGGTTATTGGGTGTCTCGGTTTGTTTGGCCTTTCCATTTTTGTTGTTGAAAGAAAAATTAAAGAGATAGGCATACGTAAAGTGCTTGGCGCAAACGTTCCGGGCATTGTTGTGCTGCTTTCAAAAGATTTTGCAATGCTTGTTGCATTAGCAGTAGTAATTGCTACGCCTCTTTCCTGGTATCTCATGCAAAACTGGTTAACCGATTTTGCATATCATATCAATATAGAATGGTGGATGTTTACCGTTGCTGGTGCAATTGCATTACTTATTGCATTGTTTACTGTAAGCTTCCAGGCAGTAAAAGCCGCTATTGCAAATCCCGTAAAGAGTTTGAGAACGGAGTAGTAAAATGTAAGATGCGAGAAGTAAGATGTAAAATGATTTCTCAACTTATGATATAGAACATACAATTTAAAACTTTCTCTATGTTTAAAAATTATTTCAAAACTGCATGGCGTAATGTAAAAAAGAACAAAGGTTTTTTTGCGCTCAATTTTATTGGCTTGTATATAAGCGTTGTAGCATGTTTATTAATTGGATTGATCATTCTGCACGAAACCAGCTTTGATAAATCAACAAATAAGAACATCAGTATTTACAGGATTGTAAAAAGCAATACCGGATCTGAAGGCAAAACATACAGCCCTATAACGCCTTATCCGCTTGCAACCGCGTTGCGTGCAGCAATGCCGGGTGAAAAATTAATTTCTCAAATTCATTTTCAAAAGGAAGATGTTATTTCTTTCGATAATAAAAAGTTTAAAGAACAAAATATTGTTTTTGCTGATTCTATTTTTCCAAAACTATTTCCTTTAACCGTAAAACAAGGCAGTATTGAAAGAGCGTTGGCAGAACCTGGTTTTACAATTCTTACAGAAGAAACTGCGCATAAATTTTTCGGTGATGAAAATCCAATTGATAAGCGTATAAAAATTGCAAATCTTGTTGACCTGCAAGTTGCTGCTGTAATTGCTGATGCACCTGTTAATTCGCATCTGCAGTATAACATGCTAATTTCATATGCTTCATTAAAACCTGAATTTATTGGAGGCTTCCCGCTTGATCAATGGGGTTTAAATGCGGCGGGATTTGTTTATATAGGGGTGCCAAATAAAAACGAAGAGCAACATGTACAATCGGCATTAGGTTTAATAGCCAACGAAAATTTAAATAATAAAAAAGATGGAACGCTCACAAACTTTAGCTTACAGCCTTTGCCCGATATTCACTACAACCAATTATATGCTGCAAACAATCCTTCCTATACAATAAATTACAGTTACCTGTATTTAATTGGCATTATTGGTTTGTTTTTGATTTTTGCTGCATGTATAAACTATACTAATCTTTCTACGGCGCTTGCTATAAAAAAATCAAAAGAAGTTGGGATTAGAAAAACAATGGGCGCTGCAAAAAAGCATCTCATCATACAATTTTTATCTGAAACCTTTTTACTTACCGCTTTTGTTTTTGTTGCAGCTGCTTTATCTGTGCAGATGTTTCTTCCGCCATTAAATAATTTTCTCGATAAAAATATTCCGCTTGACTGGCTGCATATAAACAGTGCACTTTTTTTAATTAGCCTATGGATTTTTGTTTCGTTGTCATCGGGTTTATACCCGGCATTTGTTTTATCCGGGTTCAATCCTCTCACTGCTTTAAAAAGCAAGATCATAACACCAAAAGTATCTGTTATTACCTTAAGAAGAGGGTTGGTTGTGTTTCAGTTTTTAACAGCACAGATTTTAATTATCGGTGCAATTGTAGTGGCGAAGCAAATAAATTTTATACAATCGCAGCCATTAGGATTTACAAAAAATAATGTGGTTGATATAGCACTTCCCGAAAACAAAACAGTGCAGTTAAAATTGCTGAAAGATAAATTATCAGCAATACCTGGCGTAAGCAGTGTAAGCTTTTCATTAGGTGCGCCGGTTACAGAAAATAATGCTTTTACAGGTTTTAATCGCAAGGAAAAATATGCTTCAGAAAAAATTGATGTACAAGTAAAAGCGGCAGACAAAAATTATTTAGAAACCTACGGCTTACAATTAAAAGCAGGAAGATGGTTTGATGAAAATGATGAGCGGAACGTTGATGATGTTATTCCGGATTCTTTAAAACAATATGCGTTTATATTAAATGAAACAGCAGTTAAAGCGCTTGGATTTTCATCTGCACAAGATGCACTCGGTAAATATGTAACATTTGGTATGAATGATATTTCAGCGCCGGTGATTGGAGTGATAAAAGATTATAATACAGCTTCGTTGCATGATGCAGTTAAGCCGGTATTGATGGTTGAATTCCCTTTCTTTTATTATGATGCGGGAATAAAACTAAACAGCGGTTATTCTGTAAAAACATTATCCGCCATTGAAAAAGCATGGACATCTGTTTATCCCAATCAATTGTTTGAAAGTAATTTTTTAGATGAACACATTGCCTCATTATATAAGAATGAAAAGCGCACACAACAATTATTTAACCTGTTTACATTTTTGTCTGTCGTAATAAACATACTCGGTTTAGTTGGATTGCTTTCGTTTATGATAGAACAAAAAACAAAAGAGATTGGTATACGAAAAGTACTCGGTGCTTCTATAAAAGATATTTCATTCATATTGTCGAAAGATTTTTTACGATTGATAATAATTGCATTCTTTATTGCTGCACCTGTTGCATGGTTACTAATGAATAAATGGTTGCAGGATTTTGCTTATCGTACAACCATTAGCTGGTGGGTTTTTGCTGTATCGGTTTTATCTGCGCTTGTTGTAACATGTATTGCAGTTGGATTTCAAACAATAAAAGCAGCGATCGCAAACCCGGTTAAGAGTTTGAGAACGGAGTAGTGAATGGTGAATAGTAAGTAGCGAGTAAAATCAGACATCGAAAAATCAGAAATCAGAAATATAAAGCTAATTTGCCGCTGCACTAATATTATACTTATGAAGAGGGCATTCCGTATATTTTTTATTTTGTTCGTGGTTGCATGTGTGAACAGTTGTGCTAAACCTGAATTTTTATATGAATCAGAGAAACTTTCTCCGAATGGATATTCACAGTATAAAACTTATGCGTTTCAGCCAACAACAGATACTGCATTTACAAAAATGTTTGATAAACAAAACCTGCAGAAACTGATGAGCGCAGCCGCTGTTCGGGAATTAAGCAAGAAAGGAATGACAAGGGATACTGTACATCCTGATTGTTTCTTTACCTATAGGCTTATTGTAAACAGAACTTATGCTGCAAACCAGCAACAGCATGTTGAGTATAATCCCAATGTTTATACACCGGCTTTTGATAATGATGCAAAGATCTATGTCTTCAGCAGCGATAATAAGCCTGTTGTATATGCAGGCAAAATGAGTATTGATACGCTGCGCGAAGGCTCGCTTGTAATTGATATGATTGATCCTAAAACGGGCGCAGTAGTTTGGCGCAGTTCGATGCAGGGAAAAACACTGGAGACTTTTCAGCAACCAAGCGAAGCGGGAGTGAATGAAGTGATCCATTACATGTTTAAAAAATTCCCGAAGTAATTATAGAGGTACATTCACAGCATTGCTGCCATGAAAAACTGAAGTACAAGTGTTGCGACGCAATCGTGATGCCATTGTTGATTTCCCTGTAACCAAAAAAATTCCTTATTGCACTTTGGCTTGATCATAGTTCATTCAAATTTTTCTGAATGAAAATTGTATTGCGTATTTTCATTGCTTACAAAACGATGCTATGCAAAACTGGAAGATCAAACTATCGCTTTTCATTAATTATTTTGTTTTTGCCATCTTACTGAACAGCTCAGGTATTGCTATACTGCAGGTGCAAAATAATTTTGGTATTTCTAAAAATGGCGCTGCATGGATCGACCCTTGCAAAGACCTTAGCATAGCCATTCTCTCTTTCCTGGTGGCATCATCTATAACAAGGTTTGGTTACAAAAAAGCAATGTTATGCGCATTGGGAATTGTATCAATAGCATGTTTTATTATTCCGGGCATGCCATCTTTTTTTGCAATTAAATTATTGTTTGTAGTTGTTGGTTGCTGTTTTGCATTGATAAAAATGAGCGTGTACAGCACCATTGGTATCGTTACAAAAGATTCAAAAGAACATATAAGCATGATGAATTTTATTGAATCTTTTTTTATGATCGGAAATCTTTCTTTGTATTTTATCTTCAGTTCTTTTGTTAATAATGCTGAGCCGCAATCTACATCCTGGCTTAAGGCTTATTACTTACTGGGCGGGTTGGCATTACTGGCTTTCGTTTTATTGCTTGCATCACCGCTTGACGAATCTTCTGCAAAATCAGATGCAGGCAAACCTGAAAAAATCAGGTTTCTTGACATGTTCAAATTAATGGGCGAACCCATAGTTATCGCATTTATTTTTTCTGCATTTTTTTATGTACTGATTGAACAAAGCATTCAAAACTTTTTACCAACCTTCAATAATAAAGTATTGTTGTTACCTGCCGTATTAAGCATACAGATGGGAAGTATTCTTGCGGGCTCAACCGCTTTGGGAAGATTTCTTGCAGGCATTCTTTTAAAAAAGCTAAACTGGTTATATGTATTGGTTAGCACTTTGATTTTAGCTGCTTTACTGATTCTTGTTGCAATGCCGCTTGCAAAAAATGAGACGGGCAGAAATATTACGGGCTGGCTGGATGCGCCTGTTGCTGCTTATATTTTTCCATTGATCGGGTTACTGTTAGCGCCGGTTTATCCTGCGATTAATTCTGTTATTTTAAGCGCATTACCAAAACCAAAACACGGTGTAATGTCCGGGTTGATCATTATATTTTCTGCTATTGGCGGTACCACAGGTTCTTTACTTACCGGGTTTGTATTTGATAAATATGGTGGCCATAATGCTTTTTATTTTTCGTTGATACCGATAACCATACTTATAATATTTCTTATTGTATTTAACCGGTTGCAAAAAAAATACGCTGCTGCTTCACAGGTTGAATTGCCCATCATTACAGATCCTATTGCAGAAGAATATAAACAATAAAGCCCTCCCAAATTAATAGAAAGGCTTTGTTTGTGACCGCTGCTTAAAAAATTATCTTTTCCAATCTCTGCCATCCTGATCATGCCAATCTTTATTGTCATGATTGTAGTAACGGTTGTAGTCGATAGTACCACTGCTATTATCACAGAAACGTTCATTCACATTTTGTATTCCTGCGTTTCTTTCTTTTTGTAATTGCCGGATAAGATCAACCTTGCGTTTTGCTGAGATGCGTAAGTTCATTATTTCGTTAACCTGTTCATTATACGCCTGGTTAATTTGCTGTATTTGCATATCTCTGTCATAGCCTGAATAAGAAACATCGCGGCCAACATACCCTTTATTAAAGCTTACACTTATGTCAGGTGTGTTGAAAGAAACATGTGTGGAGAGCGATTGGGAAAATGCGGCTGAACTTAAAATGAACAAGGTTAATGTAAGAGTAAAATTTTTTTTCATGTTGTTTGTTTTTTGTTGTTTAATGTTGTTCAATGAATATGAGATGTATTAAAATCATCTGCGTTTATCAATAGATTGTTAATCATGAATAATTATTCATTAATTTGTTTTGAAGTGAGATTGGTAAAATAATTGTGATAAAAGATGAGTAACTTTTCCAACCTATAGTTGGTTTAATTTTATCGGGATGAAAATTTTATCGGCACAGCAAATACATAATTGGGATGCTTACACAATAGCGAACGAACCGATAAGTTCTGTTGATTTAATGGAGCGCGCAGCACAGGGCTGCACCGATTATATCTTTCGGCAACAATTGTTTGATAAGCCATTTAAGATATTTTGTGGCAAAGGGAATAATGGCGGAGACGGACTTGCTGTTGCAAGGCAATTGTTGTTACAGCATTACAATGTAAGTGTGTACATCATAGAATTTGGTGCTGTTGGTACTGAAGACTTTCAAACCAATCTTAATCGTTTGCATGAGCTTGCCGTGAATATTCATTTTATTCAATCACAGGAATTTTTTCCGGCGATAGATGAACATGATGTTGTGATCGACGCTTTATACGGCTCTGGTTTAAACAGGCCGTTAAAAGATATGAGCGCTGCTTTAATTGAGCATATTAATCAAGCAAAAGCATATGTAATAAGCATTGATGTTCCCAGCGGAATGTTCATTGATAAAAGCAGTGTGGCAAATGTTATGATACATGCTGCTGTAACACTTACGTTTCAATGTATGAAACTATGTTTTATGGTTGCAGAAAATGCAGTTAATACAGGCGATCTTCAAATACTTGATATTGGGTTACATCCTGTGTTTATAGAAACTGTCGAAAGCAATTATCAAATTATAATAAAGCAATTTATTCAAAGCATATATAAACCACGTAAACCATTTTCTCATAAAGGCACTTATGGCCACGCACTTATTATTGCAGGTAATAAAGGAAAGATGGGCGCAGCTTTAATGGCAACACAGGCATGTTTAAGAGCAGGTGCGGGTTTAACAACTGTAAATGTTCCGGAAAAATATTTAAGTACGGTGCACACACGTCTTCCCGAAGCGATGTGCAGTATTCGTGAAGATGGAACCAATTTTAAAGGCATCAATGCAGTTGGAATTGGCCCCGGTTTAGGCACTGAAGAGGATGCCAAAAGATTAGTAACAACAACATTGGAACAGTTTAAAGGATCAACGGTTATTGATGCTGATGCTTTAAATATTATTTCGGAAAATAAAGAGTTATTAAAGCAATTAAATGCATCATCTGTTATAACGCCGCATCCAAAAGAGTTCGAAAGAATATTTGGTAAAGCTGCGAACGATTTTGAAAGAATGGAAAGAGCATTGCAACAATCTATACAATGCAATTGTATTATTGTTTTAAAAGGCCGTTATACTTTAGTTGCACACAACGGCAAAGGCTGGTTCAATACAACAGGCAATGCAGGTTTGGCAAAAGGCGGAAGTGGCGATATTCTAACCGGCATTATTACTGCACTACTTGCGCAGCAATACCAGCCTTTACAGGCTGCTTTATTAGGCGTATATATTCATGGCCTTGCAGCTGACATAAGTTTGGAACGGCAATCAGAGGAAAGTATGCTTGCGCGTGATGTTGTTGAGAATCTTGGTGCTGCTTTTAATGATCTTCATTCTTAGTTTACCATCGTATAAACCAGCTTGCTTTTTGTAAACGCAATGCAGAAAATTGTTTTGATGTATTTGTATTTCATCTTGCGGATAAATTTTTTAAAATGGACACTACCAGCCTTGAATAATTTTTTATGCGCCATCCAAACAACCAATGTTGTCATAAAAAAGAAGAATGTATAAAAGTTTTTGAGAATTGCCTTTGAAAACGCAGTTTTTTTATCGAATATGATTCCAAGCCTTTCTGTTTGAAAGTCTATATGGTACGCTTCATCTATCAATATATCGGTGCAGATCTGTTTAAGTAATGTGCAGCCTGTGGCATCTTTTAAACATTGATAAAATATCTGTGCGGCACTTTCAACTGTAATAACGGCAAGCGTCCATAGCTCCATGCTGGTATTAAAATATCTTATCTTCCTGAACAAAGTATCGCCCCAATTCTTCTTTATTTTTGGGTGATGAATGCGGTCAAGATATTTTCCAAGATTGTTGCCATGTTTCTGCTCTTCTTTTATAAAAAGCTTTACTGCATGCACATAATCAGGGTCGCCGATTTTAAGTGCATACTTTGCAGATGCGTTTAGAAGATGTGCTCCATCAGAGGTTTCTCCTAATTGCCATGCCTGTAATGAAGCTAAAATAGTATTAATCTCTGTTGCTGAAATTTTGGGTGAGAGATTCCAGTTAACTCTTTGTTGTGTTGCGTTGCTCTCAAAATGAGCGATCCATTTTTTGCTGGTAAACATACAGTTATTTTATTTTTAAAAGTACTTTGAAATTCAAAGTAAAATAATAATTTAATGCCTTCGATAAAAAAAACAGCCTTATGAAAATTATAACAGAGGTATTCCTTTAAAGAAATCCTTGCTATCTTTCACAGCGTAAAAGCTCCCACATGAAAAAAATATTTTTCTTTTTTGCCTGTTTGATGATTACATCGTCCTTATTTGCCCAGAATGGGTTTACTAATTTATTTGACGGAAAGACTTTAAATGGATGGAAACGTGTTGTAGGCGATGGCGAGTACACAGTAGAAAATAATATGATCGTTGGAACAACGGTTGCCAATTCTCCCAATACATTTTTGGCTACGGATAAAGAGTACGGCGATTTCATTTTGGAATTTGATGCAAAGATCGATGATACCGCGAGCAACAGTGGCGTACAGCTAAGAAGTCACTTTGATCCCAATGAAAATAATGGCAAAGGAAGAGTCTATGGATACCAGTGCGAAGAAGATCCTTCGTCGCGCGCATGGAGCGCCGGTATTTATGAAGAGGCGAGGAGAGGATGGTTATATCCTGTTACATTAAATCCGCCTGCACAAAAATTGTTTAAAGTGGGTGAATGGAATCATTATAAAGTTGAATGCATTGGCAACACTATAAAAACGTGGTTGAATGATAAGCCTGTTGCTTATTTAATAGATTCAGTTGCTCGCAAAGGTTTTATTGCCTTGCAGGTGCATGCAGTTACAGATGCTTCAATGGCTGGCAAAAAAATGTACTGGAAAAATGTTCGTATAAAAACAACCGCACTTACACCAACGCCGTTTCCTAAAGATGTTTTTGTAGTGAATATGATTCCGAATAATTTATCTGAACAGGAAAAAAAAGATGGATGGAATTTATTGTTTGATGGAAAAACTTCTAACGGCTGGCGCGGTGCTTTTAAAACCGGCTTTCCCGATCATGGCTGGAAGATTGATAGCGGCATGGTAACTGTTTTGAAAGCAAACGGTGAACAGGGCAAGAATGGAGGTGATGTTGTTACATTGAAAGAATACAGCGCTTTTGATCTTACATTCCAGTTCAGGGCAACACCCGGCGCAAACAGCGGGGTAAAATATTTTGTAACGCTGAAAGAGAAAAGTGATAGCTCTGCTATAGGTTTGGAATACCAGGTGCTGGATGATAAACTTCATCCTGATGCAAAGCTTGGACGCAATGGTGACAGAACATTATCTTCTTTATATGACATGATACCGGCCAATAAAAGTGAACGTTATTTTAATCCGCCGGGCCAATGGAACTGGGGAAGAATTATTGTATATCCAAATAACCATGTTGAACATTGGCTGAACGGGATTAAAGTGCTGGAATATGAACGCAGTTCAAAAGAATTTGAAGACCTGGTTGCAATAAGCAAGTATCATATCTGGGATCATTTTGGTGAAGCAAAAGAAGGACATATTCTTTTACAGGATCATGGTGATGAAGTAAGTTTCAGAAGCATTAAGATCAAAGAATTGAAGTAATTATTAATCGAATTATAATGTGTGCGAATGATGCTGATGTTCCGGTTAAATATAATTTGTGTTTTGCTTATGGTGTCTTTCAGTATTCTTATTTCCTGTCAGCGTGAGTTAAGTCCTTATCCGCAACCTGTTTCAAAAGGATTTCTTTTAAAAGACAGTAATGACAATTGTTCGCCGATAATTGCAAATGGCGTTTATAACAAAGATCAACGGCTTAATGACAGTAACTATATTGATGTTGATCTCAACATTACTTCACCAGGTTCTTATAACATAACAACGGATACTGTAAACGGATATTATTTCAATGCGACAGGAACTATATTAAATACAGGTGTTGTACATATTAAATTAGCAGGTTCAGGAAAACCTGTTATCGCTGGTACAGATTTTTTCACCATAAAATATGATACATCTTTTTGTGAGTTCCCGGTAACTATGATTGATACAACCGTTCATGAAGCATCATTTACATTTGAAGGTGCACCTGATATATGCGCGAATGATACAGTGTATGGTAGTTACATAAATAACGTCACATTAGATACAAATGATAAAGTAAAAATGAATCTGAATGTAACTGCAGTTGGTAATTATAATATTTCAACCAATACAGTAAATGGTTATTCTTTCTCAGCATCGGGAACATTTTTATCTACAGGTTTACAAGCTGTTTTGTTAACTGCATCAGGCACTCCGTTGCAAAAAGAAACAGATGTATTCACGGTTGTGGCAGATAATTCCTCTTGCAATTTTTCAGTGAATGTTTTAGTAATAACAAATGTTTCCGGGAATGATTATTTTCCTTTAACGGCAAACAGTTATTGGACTTATGATGATCTTGTACAAACCGGAGACACCTTAAAGAAAACAATCGTGGATTCAACATTCATTAATAGCTACTGGTATAAAATTACAAGGGAAGATGTAGCGTTTGGCGGCCCTTATAATTTTTATTACCGCAAAGCAGGCGCTGATTATTTTGAATATGCTTCTCCCAATGAATACACCACTTTTTTTCAATATAAAAAACCTGTTGAGGCTGATATTCCATTGCTGGAAGAAAATTTACAAACCGGTTCAACATGGCAATCGCCTGAATATATCGATACCACTATAAATGATACTATCACGCTTCGATATCAATTTTCATGCGTGGATAATGATGCGACAGTTACATTAAATAATGAGACATTTGCGCACGTATACAAAATACAAATGCTTCCTGAAATCAAAACCAACAACGGCGTATATAGTTATACAACCGAAGAATATTTCTTCTATTATGCAAAAGGTATCGGGCTTATTTATCTCAAAAAAACTTTGGGAGGTTTTACACAACAGGAATTGCAAATAAGAAACTGGCACATTGAATGACATCTTCACTCAATACGTATTCTTATACAAATTATCGATCTTTTTATCTTCTAACCTTTTCAATGGAATTTGCATACCACCTGTTTGTTGAAGCCAGTCATACATTTCAGCACGCATCTTCTTTATCACCGGTTGATAAGCTGTAACACGAATAAGGTTTTTCTTTTCCTCAGGATCCGTTTTCAAATCATAAAATTCATTGATATCCCAAATGCCCGGATAAAAAATAAATTTATAATCACCATCACGCACACCAAATGTTGTTGGCGTTTGCGGAAAAGCGTATTCCCAGTAATATTCATAGAAAGCTTTATTGCGCCATGCAACGTTTTCGCCTTTCAGCAAAGGATAAAAAGATTCACCCTGCATTTGTTGAGGCTTTTTAATTCCCGCCATATCTAAAATGGTTGGTGCGATGTCAATATTTTGAATGATCTCTTCCAATGTTTTTCCTTGCTCGATAATTCCTGATCCATACACCAATAGTGGTATTTTCATTGATTCTTCATACATATTTCGTTTATCGATCAATCCATGTTCACCCATTAAAAAACCATTATCACCCATATAAATAATGATCGTGTTTTTATCTCTGCCACTTTCTTTTAAATATTGCATTATCTTGCCAATGCTTTCATCAACACTCAATAATGTTTCGCAATAGCGGCGATAGAAGTCATCAAACTTTATCTGGCCATGATACATATAATCAACGCCATGCCAGCTATAACGCTGCTTGTACACCCATTTCGGAATATCTGCGATATTATAATTCGTATCATTCTTGACCATTGCACCTGTTGGACATTGGTTTGTATTTCCATATACAATGCTTGAATCAGAAACAGTAAGATTTATGGTTGATGGATATGGGATCGGTTCATCTTTATAAACGTCTCTGTATTTTTTTGCAGGATAAAATTCTGCGTGCACACCTTTATGTGATAGATAAACGAAGAATGGTTTTTTATTATCTTGTTTCTTTAACCAGTCAATAGCATTGTTTGTAAGCAGGTCTGTTATATAAGTGCTGTCCCCGAAAGTTTTTTCTTTGCCATTAATATTTAAGGTTGGATTATAATAAACGCCTTGCCCGCGAAAGCTTTCCCACTCATCAAAACCTTTCTGCGGACTATTATCGGCCTCACCAATATGCCACTTGCCAAAGAACGCAGTGCGATAACCGGCCTGTTGTAAATACTGTGGAAAGAAAATAAGATTCGGTGGCAACGGCGAACTGTTATCCACTACTGTATGTTTATGTGCATACATGCCCGTTAAAATAGTTGCACGGCTTGGTGAGCACAGCGATGTTGTAACAGAAGCATTTTTTATCCATACACCTTCTCTCGCCATCTTATCCATGTTCGGTGTTTGCAACCACGGAACTTTACCTGTAAAGCCCATGAAGTCGTACCGATGATCGTCGCTTAAAATAAAAATTACATTGAGTGGTTTGTTGGTATTTCTTTCAACTGTAAGTGATGTATTATTTTGTGCATGAGCATTTATTACTGTTATCACTATAAACAGAAATAGCAAATAGTTTTTTACAGGCATTTTAAAAATTTTATCAATTGAAATATAATTTATGACTGATAAATCCTGGAACCTCCCATCACCTTTATATCCGAACCTTCGGCAAGAAAAACTGATCTAAGTTGTTGATTGAGCGTTTCTTCAAATTCAGCTCCATATAATTCTTTTGTGTTGGAAACTATATCATAGCTTTTCACTTTGTGCGCTCTCCATTTTGGATGAATAACTTGATATATACCTGTACATGCATCACTGACAAATGTATAACCCCAATAATGTTCTGTAATAAATTCTTCTGCTGAACCTGCAATAATTGTTTCAGGAATTTTTTCTGCGACGCAATTCAAATGATTCCATTCTTTACCGACTTTCCATTCATAACTCACTAATAATTCACTTGCTGTTTCTTTCCATTTATGTTTCATTTTATGCGTAACATATTTTTCTCCATACAAGTTGTTTGCAATTAAGCTTATCATTCTACGCGGAACAATTTCTTTTATAAATACAACACCGCGTTTCCATGTATTATCTTCTTTATACCGCACATAAAAACGTTAATTAACTTCTTCAAAATTTGTATGAAAAGGAAATGCAATGCCAAGCACTTTTACATTTTGAAACAGGAAGGCAACAAGACTTACATAATGTTCATCATTGAATGTATCTAACTCAGTTCGGCAGGGCAGATATTTTTTTAATAGTAAAGGATCAATAACATAATTGGCCAGTATTAAATTTCTCCAGGCTGCAGACAGAAATGTTTTTGCCATCATATAAAATTAACTAACTGATACATGCAAAAAGTTTATAACGTCACAAGATAAAACTGCATCAAAATATTATAACTTGTAAATAAATTGGCTGTCTATGAAAAAAATAATCCTTCGGTCATTTCTGCTGATTATAATTATTGCGTTGGTATGGGCTATTCATTATGCATGGGTTTCATTTCCTATCATCAGTGGCTTTGATGCGAAGCAGGTATGTTCCTGTGTTTTTGTTTCACACATGAATAAGCAGGATATAGACACAAACGAAATGGCTGAATTTCCATTTGATCTTGCCCGGTATAAAATAGATATGAATGATTCTTCTGTTACTGCAACAGTTTGGGGAATGGCAAAACGAAAAGCAATTTACAGGAAGAACATAGGCTGCACTTTAATCAATGATATAACGGAAGAAAAATTAAGAGCACAGGTTTTTTCTATTCCTTCACCACCTGTTTTGAACACAGATATAATTCCGTTTCCTTATGGTGATAAAGTTGATGATTCAATTGCATCAAACATTAATATAAATAAGCTGAATGATGTAGTGAACAATGCTTTTACCGAACCTTATCCTGGAAAAAAACAAAGAACACGGGCTGTTATCGTTGTGTATGATGGAAAACTGGTGGCTGAAAAATATGCAGCCGGTTTTAACAGGAATACAAAATTTTACGGATGGTCAATGGCGAAAAGTTTTGGAAGTGCATTGATTGCAACTTTAGTGAAACAGGGAAAGCTTGATGTAAAAAAACCGGCTCCTGTTCCCGAATGGAGTGATGTTAATGATCCGCGGCATTCTATTACGATTGAGAATTTATTACAGCAAACAAGTGGCCTTGATTTTAAAGAAGATTATACACAAGCCAGCGATGTTACCAATATGTTGTACAAAAAAGGTGATATGGCAGCGTTTGCGGCAAGTCATTTACTTGCATATAAGCCGGGAACAGTATTCAATTATTCAAGCGGAAACAGTAATATTTTATCACGCATTATAAGACAAACTGTTGATGAAAAAGATCACGCAGCTTATCCTTACAATGCTTTGTTTTATAAAATTGGAATGTATAATACTTTGCTTGAACCGGACGCATCAGGAACCTATGTTAACTCATCCTATATTAATGCGACTGCAAGAGATTTTGCACGTTTTGGTTTGTTGTATTATAACGATGGTGTTTGGAACGGTGAAAGAATATTGCCGGAAGGATGGGTGAAACAAACTGCAACAGCGCCGTCAGTAAATAAAAATAAAAATTATGGATACCAGTTTTGGCTGAACGGAATACATGCAGATGACCCATCACATCGCATATATCCTGATGTGCCTGCAGACATGTTCTGTTGCGATGGATACGCATACCAGGAAATTTATATTATACCTTCAAAAAAACTTGTGGTGGTTCGTTTAGGTTTAACACTCGATAAATCTTTTAATGAAAATGCATTTCTTAAAAGTATCATTGATGCGATAAAATAATACAATTACGTGTGCAAATGTTTCCCGATGATTTTTATTTAATGATAAAGTTTATCTAAAAACATTCCATATGAATTTCGAACTACAAACAGTATACAACTGCTGATCCAACAAATCCAGCTGATGTTAATCCTATTATGTACAACAGGTAAATGAAGCGTATGTGTTCAGTGTAAGAATAGCTTCAATTCGCTGGAGAATTATAAACAGTCAGTATATTAATAATAGTCTATGGCAAAACACTCGAACCAGGAAGCGATGATGATCAGAATTAAAAATTGGTTGAGTTAATTAATTTTTATGTAATCAACTGCACTAAGAATAGCATCGTTCCTTGTGTCACTCCCTTGTACCGCAGCTTTTCATGGCATCTTCGGGTTCATTAATCAAAAACTTTCATCTTAATTGTAACATAAAAAGCCGGTTAGAAAAAACCGGCTTTTTTATTAGTCATAAAAATTTATTTATCTACTACAACGTTTTGCGTAATGCTTGCGCTTGAAGATTGAAGATGCAGCAGGTAAACACCTTTTCTGAATTCAGGTGAAGAAATTTTCCATGTATTCACGCCCGCTATTGCAATTTTATTTTCACTAAGAATAATACTGCCTGCAATATCTGTAACAATGATTGTGTATTGTTCGCTTACAGGGGCATTCAGCTCAATTGTAAATTCTCCCTGGTTTGGATTAGGTGACAATTTTAAATTGAGATTTGCCATAGCCGGTGAAGTTACTTTACCTGCATTTTGCGATGCATCAATAACATGTTCAATCTCCCCGGTAGTCTGGTTAATTGCATATAACTCGCCTTTGTTGTCTTCTCCAAAACTTACATACGACAAATCATCTTCATCTAACAGAAATATATTAAGCCACGTTTGATTTCTTTTAAAAACAACACTATATTTTCCTGTGCAGTAATCATTATAAATATACATGCCATACATATTAGGATACTTGGTTCCGCGGTAAACAAAACCTCCTGTAATTGCATTACATGGGTTATCATTATGTTTATATTCTACGATAGGAAAAGTATAAGGAAGCCCGTTGTAATTGCAATTATTATTAAATTTAAAATTATGGTCACCTTCATAACAACTCCATCCATAATTTCTGCCGCCTTTTGCGCCATTATTTTGAAAGTTGATTTCTTCCCATGTATCTGAGCCAACATCGGGTAACCACAAATCACCGGTAAGCCTGTCAAAACTAAAACGGAAAGGATTGCGTAAACCGCTGGCCCATATTTCTTCTTTTACATTTGGCATATTTAAAAAAGGATTGGTAGGTGGAATAGAATAATTCCTATTTTTTTGAACATCAGGTTTGTTGATATCGATACGAAATATTTTCCCCAATAATTTACTTAAATCCTGTGAGGTGTTTCGCGGATCTCCTTCTGAACCGCCATCACCAAGTGTTCCATACAAATAACCATCAGGGCCAAATTTTATGCAACCGGCTTTATGATTAACAAAAGCTGCAGCTTTAGGTTGAATTACTATAAGCATTGTAAGCTCGCTGTTTTTTAAAGCCATGTTTGGATTATTGGGATCTACGGTAAAACGCGATACATGACTATTACTGTCAAGCGCTGTATAGCTTACATATAAGTAAGGTGAGTCCGGGAAATTGGGATGAAACGCAATACCGAGTAAACCGCGTTCATCATATTCTTTTGGGAAAACAGTAAAAACTCTGTCGGTAATATCGAGAAACGGTTCATTGCTTATTTTATTTCCGTTCTCATCAATTGCCCATATTTTGCCTAACCGCTCTGCAACAAAAAGCCGGCTGTCTTTTGCGCCTGCATTGGCTAAATCAATAGGATACGAAAAGCCATTGGCAAAAGGCGCTAATTCAAGTTTAGGAAGTGTGTTGAGATTTTGTGCTTTTACATAAAATAATACGCATGCGCATGTAAGCGTGAGTAAGATTGACTTCATGACAAAAAGTTTTAAAAGGTTAATGAATGTAACTATAGCAAGATGTAATAATGCTTTGCCAATAAGCTACAGGAGTGGTTAAAGAATAAATGGATTTTAATTTAAGCTTCATGGCAAAGGTTCAAGCTATTCTCCATGAAACCATATATAGAAATAAATGGTTGCCTTGTAATTTTTTTTTGAAGATTTATTTTCTCTTTTAATTAGAGATGTTATATATAAAATATTTGTTTATGATCAAACAACAGGTTCCCATCCTTTTTCATATTCCCTTTGCCATAATTTCATTGCATCATCATTATGCAGAATGTGGCCGTTGGAAGCGTCGCAATGCAACACACCGCCTGTTCTTTGTGCAATATTTCCCAAATGACAAAGCAATACAGATTTGCTGCCTTCTGTTACAGGAGAATTAATTTTTGTATCGCCTCTTACAGCATCAACAAAATTTTGAAAATGATATAAATCCAAATTCCCTGTTGAACTAACTAAATTATTTGCTTCAGCAGTAACCTCTGTTTTGCCTTCTTTTACCATTTTATTTTTTGTATCAAAAATTTTATACCCGCCGCCACCATCATTCACCAATGTTCCGCCATCACCATAAATTATAAACCCACGGCTATTGCCTTCAACAGGATAATTGTTACAGCTTCTGCTTTCCCACGTTATGGATTTATCGTCACCAAACTCAAATGATACTACTTGTGTGTCTGTCGTTTGCCAGTCATCTTTAAATGCATAGCGGCCACCAGCTGAAGTAACTTTTGTTGGATACTCCGCACCTAAAAACCAACGGCAGCAATCTATTTCATGTGTACCATTGTTACAACTTTCGCCTGTACCCCAATGCCAGAACCAATGCCAGTTATAATGCACAAGATTGTCTTTATAATCTTTGCGGGGCGCCGGGCCTTGCCATAAATTCCAATCCAGGGTTGGCGGCGCAGGAATAACTTTTCCAACACCAATTGAAGCACGGTTATTCGTGTACCATGCTTTAGCAAAATAAGCTTTGCCAATGGCGCCTTGCTGAACAAGATTGGCTGCTTCAATCAACGTTGGCATTGACCTGCGCTGATTGCCCATTTGAATATGCTTGCCATATTTTAAATATGCCTGTGATACCAATTCGCCTTCATGCGGATTTTGCCCGCAAGGTTTTTCAACATAAACATGCTTGCCATTTTTGACACCTAAAATTGCGGCAGGTGTATGCCAGTGGTCAGGAGCAGCAACTAATAATGCATCAAAATCCCTTTGCTTTATCAACTCGCGAATATCTTTTGCAACCGTTGGTTTGCGCGGCGCATCTTTTAAAGCATCCAACCCATTTTGAATTGCCTTTGCTTCCACATCGCAGATATAAGCCACCTCAACATTTTGCAACGATGCAAAATTTTTAGCGAGATAAGAACCACGGCTGTTCACGCCCATTACTGCCAATACAACTTTGTTTGACGGAGCATTTTTACCGAATACAGGAAAGTTTAAAATGGTTACGCCCGCTGCCGCGGCTGATGTGTTTTGGATAAATTTTCTTCTGTTCATGATTGCAAGCTTGTGCGATAAAGATAGAAGTTTAGGGTTAACTCCTCACAGGTAATCTATAAAATTATATGCTGCTATTACTTCATACGGAATTGGTACCTATCTGTTAGCCTGCAAATACTGTGTGTTTCGTTGTAGGGATAATTGAATATGAAATTAATAACGAGTTATTGTTGGTGGACACAAATACGGACTATTTTTGTTGGTAAAACATGTCATACGCGGGTTTCGCTAACTGCTTTTCAGATGAGCAATTAGATAGAAGGTGTTCAATAATTAGTAGAGATTTATTTACATCTACACCGGCAGTATATGGATGGATGATTTCAAGCTCTTTCATAAAAATTATTATATAAAGATGCAAAATGAACTCAAAAATCGAGTTCATTTTTACGGCGATTTTATAACATTAAAAAAGTGTAACTCACTGGATTTTTTCAGTTAAGACGATAATATAATTTGCTGTTACTTATTTTTTCCTTGTTTTATACTTACATAATCTCTTGGCGTGATACCGAATTGTTTAAGAAAGCTTCTTCCAAAATTTGTTTGCGAGTTATAGCCAACCATACCGGCTACTTCGTAGATTTTATAATTACCTTCTGCTAGTAATTCAGCCGCTTTTTTTAAACGTGCAAGATTGATAAGCTCGTTTGGTGTAAGATCGGAAACAACTTTTATTTTACGGTAAAAGGTCGGGCGACTCATATTCATTTTCTTTGCAACTTGTTCAACATCCAACTCTGCATTTTCAATGTTTGCATAAATAACATTATTAAGTTCTTCCAAAAACTCTTCATCAGCCTTTGAGTAAGCAATGCTTTTAATATGTACTAAAGGGGAATTGGCAAAATGCTCTTTTATCTTATGCCGGTTTATAAGAAGATTAGAGATTTGTACATGAAGATATTCAGGCGAAAATGGTTTTTCAATATAAGCATCAGCACCGTTTTCAAGACCTTCTATTTTTGACTGCATAGTGTTTTTTGCAGTAAGTAATATAACAGGGATATGGCTATAATCAATATTTGTTTTTATCTCGCGGCATAATTGAAATCCATCTATACCGGGCATCATAACATCACTTATTACAAGATGCACCGTTTCTTTATTTAATACTTCAAGTGCATCTTTCGCATTTAATACTGCAATTACTTTGTATTTATCGCCAAGATCAATTAAAAGAAAATCTAATATTTCTTCATTATCATCAACCAATAAAATAACCGGATTCATTAAATTTTATTTTCAAAATGTATAGCAATCAATTGTCAATTTTACAAGCAATAAGCTTATGACTCATATTCAGTTTCTTGGTGAACAGGCAGTTCAAGAATGAAAATATTCATACCTGTTTCACCTTTTTTCATATACAGTTTCCCTTTGTGCAGCTCAGTAAGTGAACGGGAAAGCGCAAGCCCTATCCCACTGCCCATCTGGTGCTTTGTTTTCTCAATGCGGAAAAAAGGTTCGAAAACTTTTTCTTTTAATTCTTCGGGTATTATATAACCATCATTTTCAATTTCAATTGTGAGGTTTTCATTCTCATTTGCTAATTGCAGCAACTGCATACAAATTTTTTTATCAGCATATTTAATGGCGTTGGTTAGCAGGTTACTTAATATTTTAGTTAGTGCTTCAGCATCAGCATAAGCGTATATGTGTTCAGCAGGCACACTAAGAATATATTCTAAATTTTTTTGTTCAGCCATTGTTTGAAAATTTGAATGTATATCTTCAAGCAAAGAGGTAATATTTATTTTAGTAAAATCAAGGCTGAATCCTTTTGTTTCTGTTTTTCTAAAATCAAGCAACTCGTTTGTAAGATCAACAAGCCTGTTCGTATTCTTCGCCATCGTTTTTAAATAGACATCCATTGCAGGTATATCTGTTGCATTCTTCATCAATTTTTCCATCGGCGCTTTTATTAAAGTAAGCGGCGTGCGTATTTCATGCGCAACATTTGTAAAGAATTCAATCTTTGCCTGGTAAAGTTCTTTCTCTTTCTCGTGTTCAAGCAATTCAATTCTTCGCCTGTTTTTTTCAAGCTGCCTGTTGTGATAGAATTGCATCAACCAGAAGATTATTAAACCGCATATTATCGCATAAAAAATATAAGCCCATGTTGTTGCCCAGAATGGCGCCAATATTTTTATTTCCAATTGCTGGGTATTTTTACTCCAGGTTCCGTTGCTATTGGCTGCTTTTACTTCAAATGTATAATCGCCTGGTGCAAGATTGGTGAAATAAACTTTTCGGTTTGTTTTAATGTGTGTCAGGTTCTTATCAAGTCCCTCCATTTTATAAGCATACTCAATTGTTTCCGGCGCTGTGTAGGAAAGCGCAGCAAAATCAATACTGAAAGATGATTTATTATAAGGCAGTCTGATTTTTTTTGTAAGTGAGATAGATTGTTTTAAAGGCGAATTTTTTTCGCCTGCAATAATTTCGTTATTGTTAACCTGGAAGCCTGTAATATAAACCGGCGGAATAAAATTATTTTCTATAAAACTATCAGGGTTAAAGCAAATCAATCCTTTTACACTTCCAAAATACATTTTGCCTGATGAATCTTTAAATGCCGAATTATAATTAAACTGGTCGTTTAATAAACCATTTGCTTTCGTATAAATTTTTATTGATGAAGTAGTGTGATTATAACAAACCAAACCCTTTGTTGTAGTTATCCATAAATTCTTTTTTTCATCTTCAAGCATTTTAAAAACAGTATTGCTTGGAAAGCCCTGCTTTACTGAGTAAGATGTAAATGTTGCACCATCATTATTTAATAAACATAATCCGCCGCCTTCGGTACCAACCCAAATATGATGATCGCTGCTTTCATACACACTTGTTACTGTGTTACTGCCAAGACTCTTTTTATCTTTTGGTTTGAACCGGAAATTTTTTATTTCATTATTAAATGGATTATAACAATATAGTCCATTACTAAAAGTAGATATCCATAAATTCCCGGTATGATCTTCTGTGATAGAGTGAACAAAAGAGAAATCGGGTATCTGCTTAATAAAAATAAAATTGTCTTTATTCTTATTGTAGAGATATAAGCCTCTGCTTGTACCTACATAAATATCGCCCTTACCTGTTTTATAAAATGAAATAATAAAATTACTTTTTAGTTCGCCCGGCTGTGATCCTGCTGCATAATGTTTTAAAACTTTTCCGGTGTTTATATCCATTATATCAAGGCCATGTTCAAAAGTGCCTATCCATAAATTTTTACCTGTACATAACAGGCCATGAATATTGAAATAAGCAATATCTGTTTTCTTACCGGATGGTGTAAATCTTCTAAAATAACCAGTGCCTTTATCAAAAATATTCAGACCGCCGTCTTCAGTACCGATCCATAATTTCCCATTTACGTCTTCACATATTTCTCTGACAGCGTTTCCGCTGATCGCATGCTCACTATAATCGGGAAAATATTTTTCAAATGAATAATATTGCTTTGGATAATAATTAATGCCGCCAAAATAAGTACCTGACCAAATACCACCTTCTTTGTCTTTATATAAATTATAAATAGCATTATCAGAAAGTGAATAAGGATTATTGTAATGTTTACTCAGGTTTATAATTTTTCCTGTTTGATTATTATAAATAAAGATGCCTGATTCGCTTGCGATCCAATATTCGTTCGTTGTGTTTTGTAAAAAATCTCTTATATAAATTTCTGTGCTGTCTGCATTGCGCGAAATGATGTCTCTGTAGTCAGCAGTTTTAATGTTGAATATCTTTAGCCCGTGACTTAAAGTTCCTACAAGTATATTGCCATCGGTGGTCGCATAAATTTTTTCAATCCATCGCCTGGATGTTTTGGGCGAATGTGAGAATACATCAAAATCAGTAAATGAGTTTGATGCTGCATTATATTTTTTCAGTAATCCGGAAGTTGTAGCCATCCATAAAGTTCCATCCGGCGTACGGCAAACAGTATTGATGTCTCCATATTTTTCATTTGTATAAGTGCGTATGCTTCCTGTTTTTTTATCAATGCATTTAAGTGTTATTCCATCAACAAACCAAAAATTACCTGCAGCATCTTTTACCATTTCTCTTACTGTGGCATTTGCTTTTGCAATGGTGATAAAATTTTCCTGTACCTCATTATAACGGTAAACACCGGCTGATGTTCCTGCATATATATATCCGCTGTCATCTTTATATAAGCCTCTTACATAGTTTTCGCCAATACTGTTTTTATCATCAGCATCATTTCTAAAAGTTTTAAAACTGTAACCATCAAACCTGTTCAGGCCATCCTTTGTTCCAAACCACATAAAGCCACGATTGTCCTGTATACTACAGAGCACAGTATTATTTGAAAGGCCATTCTCTACCTGATAATGTTTAAAATAATAGGGCTGACTGTATATATCTTCTTTATTAAATAGAAGAATAAGTATAAATATGGCAAATAGATTTCTCACAATATTGCAGGCAATTTATAGTAATACAAAATACGTCTGGCGTTTATTATTTATCAGTAATTGTGCAGCAGTTTATCAAAGTTATTTATTGTATGTGTATATAAAATTTTATAGTTGAATTCAACAATAATTTCAAACATAGTTTTTAAGCTGTTTGTTTCATCATCATTTTTTATCAAAATCAAATTGAGATTTTTTGAAGAAAGATTGATACAAATGAGAACGACTGGTAAATAAATTATAATTTTCTTTATAGCCTGAAATTGTGTCCAGCTTGTGCGATAAAGATGAAGCCATGTGATTGCGATGACCAAATAGCTGACTAAGTAAATTATCATTATTACATTATTAATCCGAACGGGAAATTTTTTGGTTGAAAATTCCTGGTGGTAATGTTTTGTGCTAACTGATGAAAGAATTTCTAAACTTAAATGAAACGACAATGATTAAAACAGACTGCTTATTGAATAATTCAACATGATCTGATTGCTTTATTGCTCTATTAAAAAAGACAACGGTATAAATACAAACACACAAACTGTATATTATGAAATATTGTTTACCAATGATTGCTAAATTTTTTTTCCGTTCACATACCAGCAAAAATGCTCTGCCGAAAACGTTGGCTGTAACAATGCTGGCTTTATTCTTCACACTTATACAAGTGCATGTATATGCACAGAATAAAACACTAACAGG
>Ga0206903_10019_pt1 | contig 47223 bp, 39 predicted proteins | sample Alteio_BWOrgHeat_45_FD_152959 | JGI IMG/M metagenome (GOLD analysis project Ga0206903, IMG submission 152959) | Enriched cells from forest soil in Barre Woods Harvard Forest LTER site, Petersham, Massachusetts, United States -... | ecosystem: Environmental > Terrestrial > Soil > Temperate forest >... | reverse complement strand
CAAGTATCGACGTTCTAATCAGAACACCTGCATCAATCAAAAACCGATTGTCGATGTTGGTGAACGAGTAGAAAAGGGACAAGTCCTTGCAGACGGCCCTGGTACTGACATGGGAGAGCTGGCGTTAGGTCAGAATATTCTCGTCGCGTTCATGCCTTGGGGTGGTTATAACTTCGAGGACTCTATTCTAATCAGTGAAGAACTCGTGCACAAAGACACGTTCACTTCGATTCACATCGAAGAGTTTGAATGCGTTGCGCGAGATACCAAATTGGGAAAAGAAGAAGTCACTCGCGACATTCCTAATGTGAGCGAAGAGCAGCTGATGAATCTCGACAGCAGCGGAATCGTTCGCATCGGGGCAGAAGTAAAGCCCGGCGATATTCTCGTAGGAAAAATCACTCCCAAAGGCGAAACTCAGCTAAGTCCTGAAGAAAAGCTGCTGAGAGCTATCTTCGGTGAGAAAGCAGGGGATGTTAAAGACACCTCCCTTCGAGTTTCTCCTGGTATCGTAGGTACGGTCATTGGCGCCCAGGTCTTCTCTCGGGAAGGCGCTGACAAAGATGAACGCACCGCTCGGATTGTTGAAGAGGAAGAAAGCCGGTTGCGAAAGGATGAACGAACGGAAGTTCGAATCATCCAGGAAGCAGCGAAGAAGAAAGTTGCTTCGCTGATCCTCAATCAGGAAACTACCGGTAAGCTCTTGGATACTTCGGGAGAAAACCAGCTCTTGAAAAAAGGGCAGGTAATCAGCTCCGAAGAATTCGATAAGATTCCTTATGATCTTATCAAGCACATTCCTTTAACCTCTGAGATCGAGAGCCGAGTAGGCCAAATCATCGGTGGAGTAGACACCCAAATTGAAGGTATCCACAACATCTTTGAGGAAAAGATTAAGAAGCTGAAAAAGGGGGATGAACTTCCTCCTGGCGTGATCAAGATGGTGAAAGTTTATGTAGCCATCAAACGTCGCGTAGCAGTGGGCGATAAAATGGCCGGCCGCCATGGTAATAAGGGCGTTATTTCCCGAACCTTACCCATGGAAGACATGCCATATATGGAAGATGGCTCTCCGGTTCAGATCGTACTGAATCCGTTGGGCGTACCTTCTCGAATGAACGTTGGACAGATTCTTGAGTCTCACCTCGGACGTGCAGCTCAGGGATTCGGTCTGAAGGTTCAGGAAGCCCTCGATAAGTGGAACGCTACTGGCTTGAAGGAGTTGTTGAAACGCTTTTTCCCGTCCAAGAACGTCCAAAAGGCTATCGATGATCTCGGCGAAGACGCTCTAAAGAAGATTGCTCGTCGGTTGAAGAATGGACTGCATATGGCAAGTCCGGTTTTCGACAGCACGACTGAGATTGAAATTAGCGAATGTCTCCGCAACGTAGGTCTTCCGGAAAATGGACAGCAAATTCTTTTCGACGGAAGAACCGGTGAAACCTTCAAGCACGATGTGACGGTCGGCGTGATGTACATGCTGAAACTACATCACTTAGTCGACGAGAAGATTCACGCGCGGAGTATTGGACCGTACAGTCTTGTTACCCAGCAGCCGTTGGGTGGTAAGGCGCAGTTCGGTGGTCAGCGATTGGGAGAGATGGAAGTGTGGGCGCTTGAAGCATACGGCGCTGCCTACTGTCTGCAAGAACTCCTCACAGTTAAGTCGGATGACGTTGCGGGTAGAACCCGAATGTTTGAGACGATCGTGAAGGGCGAAAATGTTCTTGAACCCGGTTTGCCGGAATCTTTTAACGTGTTGGTTAAAGAACTTCAGAGTTTAGCGCTCGACGTTGAGCTCATCGAAGATGGAGCCATATGAAAGATCTCTTAAACTTTTTTGATAAGCCCAAGGATCCTTTAAGCTTTAAAGCAGTGAAGATCTCTCTGGCCAGCCCGGAGAAGATCCGTTCGTGGTCGTATGGGGAAGTCAAGAAACCAGAAACGATCAACTATCGTACCTTTAAACCGGAACGGGATGGTTTGTTCTGCGCCAAGATCTTTGGCCCGGTAAAAGATTACGAGTGTAACTGCGGTAAATATAAGCGAATGAAGCACCGCGGAGTCGTTTGCGAAAAGTGCGGGGTTGAAGTCATTCAATCCAAAGTGCGTCGCGAAAGATTAGGCCATATTGAATTGGCGACTCCGGTGGCTCACATTTGGTTCCTAAGGAGTTTGCCCAGCCGCATTGGTGCGGTTTTGGACATGAGCCTTAAGAACTTAGAGCGAGTTCTCTATTGTGAAGCTTACGTAGTTACTGATCCGGGAAGGACCCCTCTAAAAAAGGCAGATGTTTTAAGCGAAGAAGAATATTCACAAGCTCGGAAGGCCTATAAGCAAGAATTCAAAGCGGCAATGGGAGCTGAAGCCGTGCGCGATATGCTAAAGGAGGTCGATGCGGAAGCTTTGGCCCGTGACCTGCGTTTAGCATTGAGCAAGACTTCGAGCGATACCGTACAGAAGGGGCTGGCGAAGAGATTAAAAGTAGTTGAGGCTTTCAAAGCCTCCGGCAACCGTCCGGAATGGATGATGCTGGAAGTCATTCCAGTCATTCCGCCTGATTTGAGGCCCTTAGTTCCTTTGGATGGAGGTCGATTCGCGACCTCTGATCTCAACGACCTATACCGTCGAGTCATTAACCGGAATAATCGTTTAAAGCGACTTCAGGAGCTCAATGCTCCGGAAATCATCATCCGTAACGAAAAGCGGATGCTTCAAGAAGCCGTTGATGCGCTCTTTGATAATGGACGTCGTGGCCGAACCTTTACTGGCCCCAATAAGCGTCCATTGCGTTCACTGAGTGACATGCTGAAAGGTAAGCAAGGCCGATTCCGGCAGAACCTTTTGGGTAAGCGCGTTGATTACTCTGGTCGTTCGGTCATTGTCGTAGGTCCCGATCTAAAGCTGCACCAGTGCGGATTGCCGAAGAAAATGGCGCTTGAGCTTTTCAAGCCGTTTATCTTCAACAAGCTTGAAGAACGTGGTTATGTCACCACCATTAAAAGCGCCAAAAAAATGGTGGAAAAGGAAAAAGAGGAAGTTTGGGATATCTTAGACGAAGTTGTAAAAGAGCATCCCGTTCTTTTGAATCGAGCTCCGACATTGCACCGTCTTGGCATTCAAGCATTCGAACCTGTCCTTATTGAAGGTAAGGCAATTCAGCTTCATCCGCTGGTTTGCTCGACCTTCAACGCCGACTTTGACGGCGATCAGATGGCGGTTCACGTCCCGTTGAGTGTCGAAGCACAACTCGAAGCTCGCGTCTTGATGATGTCCACCAACAACATTCTATCTCCTGCGTATGGGAAACCGATTATCGATCCTACGCAAGATATTGTATTGGGCGTCTACTACATGACCCAGCAGCGCCTGAATAGTCGTGGTGAGGGAAAAACGTTCGCCAACCCAACTGAAGCTATCTATGCCTATAATATTGGCGAGGTAGAGCTCCACGCTCGGGTCAACGTACGTCTCGGAAAACAAAAATATGACACCACGGTAGGTCGATTGTTGCTCCGGGAAATTATTCCTACGGAAATTCCGTTTGATGAATATAACCGAGTGTTAGACAAGCGGGCACTTGCGGAGTTGATGGATCATTGCTATCGCGCCGCTGGAAATAAGCGCACTGTGGTGCTTGCGGACAAACTTCGGTCGCTCGGTTTCGAATATGCCACGAAGGCAGGCATCAGTATCTGCATGTCGGATATGAAGATTCCTTCCAAGAAGGCAGACTTGCTTAATTCGGCTTATACCGAAGTGCAGGAAATTCAGAACCAGTACACTGAAGGTTTGATTACCGATGGTGAGCGCTACAATAAAGTCATCGATATTTGGGCGCAGGTAACGGAACAAGTTGCCGAAGAGATGATGGATGAACTGTCGGTCGACTGGATCACAGACAAGGCTGGTAAGAAGGTCGCGATTCCTAGCTTGAACGCTATTTACATGATGGCGGACTCCGGAGCGCGAGGTAGTGCCGCTCAGATTAAGCAGCTGGCCGGGATGAGAGGTTTGATGGCGCGTCCTTCGGGCGAAATCATCGAAACTCCAATCACCGCAAACTTCCGCGAAGGTCTCGATGCGCTACAGTACTTCATCTCGACCCACGGAGCCCGTAAGGGACTAGCCGATACCGCGTTGAAAACAGCGCATTCCGGTTATCTCACTCGTCGCTTAGTGGACGTTGCACAAGATATCGTCGTTTCGGAATATGACTGTAAAACTGGAGATGGCATTGAAATCATGGCCTTGGTTGAAGGTGGTGAAATCATTGAAGCCATCGGAGATCGGATCCTTGGTCGGGTAGCGCTCGATGATATTAAAGATCCATATAATGGCCAGGTTTTGCTCCATGCTAACGAAGAAATCGATGAAGAAAAAATGCGGATCATCGAAGAGGCAGGCATTGAGCGGGTAGTTATTCGCTCTGGCTTGACCTGTCGTACGACGGTAGGAATCTGCTGCCTCTGCTACGGCCGAGATTTATCTCGAGGGCACCTGGTTAACATCGGTGAAGCAGTTGGTATTATTGCTGCACAAAGTATCGGCGAACCCGGAACTCAGCTGACAATGCGTACTTTCCACGTTGGTGGTACGGCGACGCGAAGAGCAGAGCAAAGTTCACTCGAGGTTCGTCACGAAGGAACGGCTAAGTTAATCCGAGCCAATCTCGTGAAGGATCGTCATGGCACTTATACGGTGATGAATCGTAATGGCGAACTTGCGGTGCAAGACGACACCGGTCGTGAAAGAGAGCGTTATCAACTTGTCTATGGGGCTAAGTTAGCCATTCAGGATGGGGCCAAGATAACCAAAGGCCAAGTAGTGGCGACCTGGGATCCGTATACGGTTCCCGTCTTGACCGAGCTCGCCGGAAAGATCTCCTTCGTAGATATCACCGAAGGAATGTCACTCTCTGAGCAAGTGGACGAAGTTACCGGACTAAGCCGTCGAGTCATTATTGACTCTCGGGATACTGAATTGCGTCCGCGAATTGTGATTCTGGGTGAAGACAAACAACCCAAGGCAACTTATATGCTGCCCTTGGGAGCTAACATCACTGTCTTTGACGGAGATGACGTTTTCCCTGGTGACGCAATTTCGAAAATCCCGCGAGAAACTACCAAAACCAAGGATATCACCGGAGGTCTTCCTCGAGTGGCGGAGCTTTTTGAAGCTCGCAAGCCAAAGGAAGTCGCCGCAATCAGTGAAATCGATGGTGTGGTGTCTTTCGGAAAAGATAGTAAAGGCAAACGTAAAGTTGTCGTTACTCCTGAGCACGGAGAGCCGAAGGAATACCTCATTCCTAAGGGTAAGCATATTAGCGTTCGCGATGGAGATCATGTCCGAGCTGGAGAGCCTTTGATGGACGGAGCGGCCAATCCTCACGATATTCTGCGCATTCTCGGTGAGAAAGCATTGGCAAAATATCTGGTGGACGAAGTGCAAGAAGTCTATCGACTGCAGGGCGTGCGCATCAACGATAAGCACATCGAACTTATTGTAAGACAGATGTTGAAGCGCGTACGAATCAGTGCTCCCGGAGATTCAGACTTCTTGCTGGGCGAGCATATTGAACGCTTCAAATTCGAGGATGAAAATGACCGAGTGAAAAAACTTGGCAAGCAGACAGCGTTGGGCGAGCCACTGCTGCTTGGAATCACGAAGGCTTCCCTAAGCACTGAGAGCTTCATCTCGGCGGCCTCTTTCCAAGAGACCACCAAAGTGCTCACTGAAGCTGCGGTTCAGGGAAAGATCGATCGCTTACGTGGCCTTAAGGAAAACGTCATTATGGGTCGCTTGATACCGGCAGGAACCGGAATTGAGTCCTATCGAGCGGTGAGAATTCATATCACCGAAGATGAACAGATGGACGAAGCTCCAGAGACCATTAGTTCCGAACACGAAATAGCAAGCCTATCCTCCGAAGCTAAACTTTAGTTCGGTTACATAGTTTGGCCGGAACCACCTCACGGTGCTTCCGGCCTTTGCTTTTTCCGATGAAAAAACCGAAGACCGTGAAAGCCAGTTCTTAAAGGTTTTTGAACAGCGGTCCAACTTCAAATGCCGTAGTATCAACTTGGAAATTCCTCCCCGGCGCTATGATCGAGCACGCTCTTAATAAATGGCATGAGGCCTGCTCAAGACGCCCGGCAGCCGATGGGTCATACAGCGTGTCGCCGACGAGCGGGAATCCCAAGCTAGCAAGGTGAACGCGAACTTGATGGGTAACTCCGGTTTCACAACTGACTTCCACCAGAAACCAGCCCGGATTTTGCTTTAGAACAGTGACCGAGGTGTGGGCTTCTAGGAGGGGCCTTGCATAAAGTACTGCCGGATTTGTCACGCTTACCATTTTGCGATGATCCCTAGGATCATGGCCAATGGGCCAATCCACGCGGTAAGAGGTCTGGTTCGGACTCCCCCAGCACCAAGCCAGATACTTTTTCTTTACCTGTTTCTTTTGAAAACATTGCCGCCACCAATGAAAAGCTTCCTGGGTGCGCGCCACGATCAAAAGGCCAGAGGTGCCAGTATCCAGTCGATGAGGAGTTACCGTAGGTTGTACCTCGGAAAACTGCTCTCGAATAGTCGGGTAATGAGCAAGCGCCCACTGGGTGACAGTACCGAAATCAAACAAACTAATGGGATGGCTAGCCATTCCCGAAGGTTTATCCACCACCAAATAATCCGATCGTTCGTCGACGATAGAAACATTTAAATCCGGATTACCTAACGCTAACTTCGCGAGGTGGGCCTGTAGCTTTCGAGAGTCTAATTGCTCCGACCCTTCAATATAATCCCCTTTTTTGATTCGCTTTCCCTTGAGGTCTACAACAAGAAGCTGGTCCAATGCCTCCTCAATTTGCCTCCCGGAGAGCCCCGGAAAGGTCTGCCTAAGGAGTCGGTCTGCCCTGCTCTTTGCGCTCAGAGAACCTGCTTTGCTCTTCCGTTTCATCACAGCATCGAATATACAACACAGCGCTATGCACCCCACCATAAAAGTAAAACAATGGGCCGCCTTTCTGAAACAAATTAGGGGCTATCTTGATTCTCAGGGACTTGTGGAGGTCTATACTGAGGCCTTAGTTCCGGTCGGTGCTTTTGAGGGAACCATCGACGTTCTTCAAGTGACATACCAAGCAGGAAAGGCAGAACTCCACACCTCTCCGGAAATCGAAATGAAAGGAGTGCTAGCAGAAACTGGACTCTCGATTTATCAGATCTGCAAGTGCTTCCGAGATGACCCTCCGACCGGAGTTCATCTGCGAGAGTTTACTATGTTGGAGTTCTATCGGGTCAAGGCCGACTATCAAACGTTGATTCACGACTTAAAGACTCTGTTCAACTTGCTTTCAGGCTCTGAACTCCCTTTCTTGGAACTCACGATGGACGAGCTTGTAGAACAAGCAACAGGGATTGCCAGTATCGGAAGCACCACTTCTGAACAGCTAACTTCCCAGATCAAAGAGCGCGGACTCATCGCACTTTCCCCAACCGACAGTTGGGAAGATATGTTCTTTAAGCTTTTGATTGAAAAGGTAGAGCCTTGGTTAGACCCCAGCCGACCGGTCATTGTGCGAGATTATCCGATCGCGCTCAGCGCTTTGGCCAAAGCAAATCCAGACGGTCGCACGGTCCAACGTTTTGAAATTTATTGGCTCGGAATGGAACTCTGCAACGGATGTACCGAACTGAACGACGTTGCAGAACTGAAACGACGTTTCGCCAAGGAACAGGCTAACCGAAGCAATCAGGGAAAAACCCCGCACCAGTTTCCAGAGCGGTTGGAACGCGCTATGTCGAACGGATTCCCCCATTGTGCAGGGGTAGCAGTAGGCCTGGACCGTTTGTTTTGGGCTCTATATCCCGAAGCCGGGAAATCAGACCAACAACGTGATAACGAGTAAAACGCAAACGATCACTAAAGGGATTGCTTGGCGGGACATCATGACAGACCTCTCTCGCTTCACTTATCGACCAGACATGATATTTTCTTAAATTAAGTCTGCTTAGTACCAATGTATCTGCGCCCAGCCTTACTGCAGTGCAGCATTTTAGAATAAGTTCCCGATGCCTCAGAAAGAGTCTGATTAGAACTGGAACAAGAGCTGGCAAGAAGGAGCGCTTAGACTCGACTGTTAATTTGGTGAAACTTCGCAAAAATACCATTTCCCCGTAGGAGCCCATCATAAGTTCCACTCTCCACCAACTTCGCTTTTTCTAAGACGATCACTTTATCGCATCGCTTAATGGTGGAAAGCCGATGGGCGATCACTATCGAGGTGCGTCCCACCAGAGTCTCACGAATTGCTTCCATTAGCCGCTTTTCTAAAAGACGGTCTATACTCGATGTCGCCTCGTCCAAAATCAGAACAGGAGTGTCAAAAACCAGCACCCGAGCGAAGGAGAGTAGCTGTCGTTCGCCCAAAGAAAAATTCGCTCCGCCTTCCTGCACCATCATATCTAGCCCGCCACGGTGTTTGATAAAATCCCAGAGCTGCGCACGCTCACACTGGGAAATCAAATAGGATTCGGAAAACCGCGATTGTCCCAGAGTCAGATTGTCTCGAACCGTACCTTGAAAAAGATAAATTTCTTGATGTACTACTCCGATGTGCGATCGAAGGCTCTCCTTATCCAATTCAGCAAGCCTTTTCTCCCCGAAATAAATCTCTCCGGAGTTTGGCTCATAAAATCGAAGCAAAAGTCGAACGATTGTCGATTTTCCACTGCCGGTTGCGCCTACCACGGCGGTTGAACTTCGTGCGGCCAAAGTAAAACTAACTTGGTCCAAGGCGGGAGTGGGACGGGTCGGGTAACGAAAAGTTACCTTTTCAAATCGAATATCCAGCGGCCCCACGTCTTCGCTTAGAGACAGAGCTCCATTATTTTCCCATTCGGTGGGTTCATCCAAAATAGTTACCACTCTCTCCGCCGAAACCATCGCTGAGAGGAAGGTATTATACTTTTCCACCAGATCCCGAACTGGCTGAAAGAGATTTCTTAAATACCCAAGAAATGCGACCAATAATCCTACCGTAATCTGTCCTCGAACCACCCAATACCCCCCGACAGAAAGAAGCGTTCCCATCGCCACCCCATTAAGTACATTGGTAACCGGTTGAACTAGGGCAAACACTCCTATGGTATTAAGTTGGGCGGAATTATGGGCCTCCACAATGGAAGCGAATTTTTCTCGTCGAGAATCTTCGGCTGCGAGACGCTGAATGGTCGCTATAGCCCCTATATTTTCCCCCAGAAAAGAATTGATCTCCGCTAGACGAAGCCTTACTACCCGGTACGAGTCCGCCAAGCGGTTCCCGAAAAAACGGATCGAAAACAATACTAATGGAAAAGAAACTAAAGTGATCGCGGCTAATTTCCAATGGATCCAGAACATCGCAACCATCGTTCCAAAAATAATCATGAAGTCTAAAACCAGCACCGACATCGACGCGGTAAACAATTCACTCAATGACTTAATATCATTAATGACCCGAGTGAGCAGTCGTCCCGTAGGATTGCGATCAAAGTAGGCAACCGACAATCTTTCGGTTTTGGAAAAGAGCAAAACTCTCAGATCGTGCATTACGATTTGTCCGGTAGCTTGGATGACAAACGCTTGTCCCGCCTCAACCACCGCTCGAAGGATCATTAATCCAAGGAAAACCAGGCATAGGGTCCATAGATGGCTTAACTGAGAACGCCCTCCCATGGTCACGTCAACCGTCTTTCCAACGATGATCGGACTAACCAATTCTATCGCGGTAGTGATCAGAATTAGGACCATACCCGTAAAAAACTTGAGCCAGTAGGGCCGTAGGGATGGCCAGAGTTTCACCATCAATCGACGGAGTGAGACTTGAGAGAATTTTTCTTCACTGCTCAAGATATCCTCTCTTCCTCGACTTCCAACTCAAACCGCTCTGCTTCAGTGCGACGTTCACTTTTTTCCCAGAGGGCTTGGTAGAGCGAATCGCTCTCCAATAGCTGACTGTGGGTACCCCTTTTCAGAAGCCCTCCGCCTTCGACTAGCCAAATTTCATCCATCCGCGGCATCACAGACAATCGATGGGAGGCGAAACAAAAAGCCATATTTGAATAGTTTTCGAACAAGTGGTTAATAATCCGTTCCTCCACGGCAACATCCACCGCTGAAAAACTATCATCGAGCAAGAGTAGGGAGGGCTGCCTCACCAGAGCCCGAGTTAGCGCCAAACGCTGTTTCTGTCCGCCGGAAAGATTTACCCCTCTCTCACCCAAGCGGGTCCCGAACCCATTTGGCAACTCTTGGATTTCCTCGTAGATGCAGGCATGCTGGGCGACCTTCTCGATGTCTGACTGAGACAGCCGCACGCGGCTTCCCATTTCAATATTGGCTGTTATATCTTCGCTAAATAAAAATATTTGCTGCTCCACGCTAGCAATTTCAGAACGTAACGTCTGAAGCTCGATCGCCGTGACATCCACACCTTTCCAAAAAATCGTCCCCTCGGGCGGCTCATACAAACGTAGGATCAAATTAAACAAAGTTGTTTTTCCCGAACCTACTGAACCCACCAAACCAATCTTTTGGCCCGGATTAAGCCCAAGGTGTGGCAAAGACAGAGCGAAGCCTGAGGTGGTTTCAGCATTCGAGAATCGATGCCCGAGCCCGCGGATCTCCATCAACTTATCTATCGACGAGCCGGTGCTTCTTTTGGCCTTCGTCCTCACCGATTGAACTACCGAAGCTTGCATGACTTCACATAATCGACGGTTCGCCGAGACTCCTTCTTTATTCATGGTCACTGCCCAGCCAATCGCTTCCATTGGCCAAGAAAGTTGAACCACAAATCGCTGCAACGCCACAAACGTCCCCAGCGTTATTGCGCCTCGGATGACATCGTATCCGCCCGCTAATAAAATTAAAAAGATCCCCAGATTGGTGAGTAGACCTAGTAACGGAGAAAACGCCGCCTGGTATTTAGAGGCAGCGATTCCTTCCCGCTCATATTCATGACTCAGCCGGGTAAATCGCTCTTGAACTCGGTTTTCCAACACCAATGATTTAATTAGACGCACGGCAGCAAAACTTTCTTGGGTAAATGCACTGAGCTGAGACATCTTGGTCTGCATGCGTTCAAAAAGCAGGTCGATTTTGTCGCCCAACCGAGCGGTTATCCAGGGAACCAGCGGATAGAAAACAAAACTGATTAACGTCAATTTCGGCGAAAGCCAGAACATGGCAGGCAGGATCATAATAAAGATAAACAGGGCGTCTAGTGCGACTAAAATCCCTGGGCCGACTGCCATTCGAATCGACTCAATGTCATTGGTCGCTCGAGACATTAAATCGCCGGTCCGGACTTTTTGATAATAGCCCAGGGGCAAATGCTGCAAATGGTCATAAAGTTGTAACCGAAGGCTTCTCGCAATGAGATGCGAGGTTCCAATCAAATAAACCCGCCAAAGATAACGCCCGATTGCCTGAACGATCATCAGCAAGAGATAACAACCTCCCGCCCATAGCACCGGAGACAACCTCTGAGTTGGAAGCGCATCAATCGCCACTTTTACCAGTAGTGGAAGACAAACGTTAACAAAGTCGACGACGACTAAGGAAATCAGGCCGATAAAATAGCGGCGGCGATGAGTCTTAAGCTGCGACCAAAATGGGTAACGTTTTACGACTTGAATCCCAGGTATTTGAATATTCCCCTCCCCTCTTTCTTCCTCTGAGCCACTTTGACTTTCTTAGTTTTGACCCCATACTGAACCAGAGTCGAGACGATACGAAGGACTTGATTTTCTTCAGAGGGAAGCCATGAATTTAAACCAATTTACGGTAAAAGCACAAGAGGCAGTGGTTGATGCTCAGGCGGCAACGGTTAAGCGCAATCATCAAAGTGTAGAGCCAGAACATTTACTGTTTTCCCTATTGACTCAGCAAGAAAGTCTAGTGGCCCAATGCCTCGACATGATGGGCCCCGGCAAGGCCAAATCACTTTCCCGCGAAGTCGAAGAACTTTTGACTAAAAAGCCCGAGGTTCACGGAAACGTCCAACCCTATCTGTCGGGGTCGTTAAACAAACTGCTGATCCAAGCGGAAACGGAGGCGAAAACGCTCCACGATGACTTTATCAGCTCTGAGCATTTGTTTCTTTCCTTCTTCTCATTGAAAGAAGGAGCAATCCCTGAATTATTACGCAAACAAGGAATTACAAAAGCTGCCTTCTTGGAAGCTCTACAGAAAGTTCGTGGCAACCAGAGAGTTACCGATCAAAACCCAGAAGAAAAATATAATGCTTTAACTCGTTACACCCGCGACCTAACCGCTGCGGCTTCCAATGGACGACTCGATCCGGTGATCGGAAGAGATGATGAGATCCGCCGAGTCATCCAAGTTCTTTCCCGACGCACTAAGAACAATCCCGTTTTAATTGGAGATCCAGGTGTGGGAAAGACGGCGATAGTGGAAGGGCTGGCTCAACGCATCGTCGCAAAAGATGTCCCTGAGAGTTTAAAAAATAAGAAATTATTATCCCTAGACCTGGGGGCCTTGGTGGCGGGAGCAAAATACCGAGGGGAATTCGAGGACCGCCTAAAAGCTGTGCTCAAGGAAATTACCACTTCACAAGGCACAATTATCCTTTTTATCGATGAGCTGCACACCGTAGTGGGAGCAGGCAAAGCGGAGGGGAGTTTAGATGCTTCCAATATGCTAAAACCCCAATTGGCTCGTGGCGAACTTCGCTGCATCGGGGCCACAACGCTCGACGAGTATCGTCTGCACATAGAAAAGGATTCGGCACTCGAAAGACGTTTTCAACAAGTGTATGTAGGTGAGCCTTCAGTCGAAGACACCATCTCCATCCTTCGGGGACTGAAGGAAAAATATGAAGTTCACCATGGCATTCGGATCCAGGACTCGGCCTTAATCGCTGCTGCAAAGTTGAGCCATCGCTACATTACCAATCGTCAGTTGCCGGATAAAGCTATCGATCTGATCGATGAAGCAGCGTCCAAATTGAGAATAGAGATTGACAGCCTCCCCACCGAAATCGACGAAATTGAGCGCCGCCTTGTGCAATTGGGCGTGGAACGTGAAGGACTGAAGAAAGAAAACGACGCCGCCAGCGTAGCTCGACGCTCGGCTCTCGAAAGTCAAATCGAGGAACTCCGCAATAAATCGGAAGCAATGAAAACCGTCTGGAAGCGCGAGAAAGATTTGATCACTCAGGCCTCCCAACTAAAAGAACAAATGGAGCAAGTAAAAATCCAGGCAGAAAAGGCGGAACGAGCAGGAGATCTTGGCAAAGCCGCCGAATTGAAATACGGCAAGCTCAATGAATTGCAACGACAGTTAGACGCTATCAATACGCGATTAATCGAAAACCCTACCCAACCACGCCTGCTCAAAGAAGAAGTCGACGAAGAAGACATTGCTGAAGTGGTGGCAAAATGGACTGGAATTCCGGTTTCAAAGATGCTCGAATCGGAGAAGCAAAAATTATTGCGCATGGAAGAAGAAATGCGCAAACGTGTAGTCGGCCAAGATGCTGCGATTAGTGCCTTGTGCAACGCAGTTCGCCGAAGCCAGGCGGGCCTAAGCGATCCCCGCAAGCCCATCGGAGGATTTCTTTTTCTAGGTCCTACCGGAGTAGGAAAAACCGAAACCGCAAAGACTTTAGCCGAATTTCTTTTCGACGACGAAAACAACATGATTCGAATCGACATGAGCGAGTTCATGGAAAAACATTCGGTATCGCGTTTAGTGGGTGCCCCTCCCGGCTATGTGGGATACGAAGAAGGCGGAATTTTAACCGAAGCGGTCAGACGAAGACCTTATTCGGTAGTATTGTTTGACGAAGTCGAGAAAGCGCATCGAGATGTGTTCAATATTATGCTGCAGGTTTTGGATGACGGCATCTTAACCGACAGTCATGGAAATCAAGTAAACTTCAAAAACACCATCATCATTTTAACCTCCAATTTAGGCAGTCAATATCTTCAAGAAGAAGGGGTTAGCGAGAAATCCAGAGAACGAGTCATGCAAGACGTCCGCGGGCATTTTCGACCCGAATTATTAAATCGACTCGACGATATTATCTTCTTCCGCTCTTTGACTCGGGAAGAATTAACCAAGATTGTTGATATCCAATTAGGGTCGGTAAAAAAGTTGCTTGAGGCAAAAAACCTAAGTATGGTTGTGGACTCAAAACTCAAAGAGGTCCTTGCCGAGCGCGGCTACGATCCGGTGTATGGTGCTCGTCCCCTGAAGCGATTGATCACGGAGCTTATTTTGAACCCCCTGGCCAACAAGTTGCTTCTAGGCGAGTTTAAAGCGGGAGACACCATCTCCATGACCGCCACCCCCCAAGGAGAAGTCGTTTTCCAAAAGGAAGCGGGCACCGTTCGCAAGGTGGCCTCTGCAGTTCGTAGATAGAGGAAGGCGGATTTCATGGCAGATCAGGGGTTACGCGGTTGGCTAAAGAAACCAATCGGTTATTTTTTTGCTGGTGTCTGCGCCGCCGCAGTCAGTGTCGCCATCTACGCCGGTGCCCAATATTTTTATCAATCGCTCGGAGGGCCTCGCGCGGCACAAGGTGTTCTGGATAATCCCGCCTCTGCCGATACTAAAAACTTAGCCCCAAACGGCAGTGCTGAAGCCGGCATGAGCCAGCTCAAACATACCTCTGAGAGTTTTCGGGCGGTGGCCCGAAAGGTCGGTCCTGCCGTGGTAAACATAAAAGCTACGAAAGGGCCGAGAGCCAAGGCATCACGCGGGAAGCGTCGTCACCCTCAGGAAGACGAGGATCAGAGCCCGCAAGGACAGCCGGGGCAACCCCATGATCCTCTTTTCGATTTTTTTGAGCGATTTGGACAACCCTTTCCTTTCCAACCGTTTCCCCAAGAAACACCTCAAACCAGTTTCGGTTCTGGCATCTTGATCGACAAAAAGGGAATCGTCGTCACTAACAATCACGTTGTGGAAGAGGCGACCGAAATTTTCATCACGCTCTCCGGCGATGAACAGGTTGAGATGAAAGCCAAAGTGGTAGGCACCGATGCCACTAGTGATCTGGCCGTGCTCAAGATTGAGCGGAAACAGGAGTTTCCGTTCGTAGAATGGGCCGATTCTGACGCGGTAGAAGTTGGAGATTGGGCGATTGCTATTGGCAGTCCCTTTGCCTTGGGTCAATCGGTGACTCTTGGGATCGTCAGTGCCAAGGGCCGCATGGCTCAGGGGATCACGGGCGCGGGTTATGGGGAAACCTTAATCCAAACCGATGCGGCGATTAACCCTGGCAACTCTGGTGGGCCGCTTTGTGATCTTGAAGGTAAGGTAATGGGAGTGAACACTGCCATTTACACCCGTAGCGGTGGTTATATGGGAATCGGTTTTGCCATCCCCTCAAACACCGCAAAGGATATTGCCAGCAAGTTAATTTCGGGCGGAAAAATCATCCGAGGCTGGCTGGGCGTTTACATCCAACCTTTGGACCCCGATTTGGCCACGGAATTAGGAATCAAAAAAGGCATTAGCATCCATCAAGTCTTAGAGGATAGCCCCGCCGCTAAAGCTGGTCTTAAAGCAGGGGATGTTATCGTTGAAGTGGATGGTAAGGCAGTCGGCGAGGTCAACTCGCTGCAGCACGTCATCAGCGAATATAAACCTGGCCAAAAGGTTAAGATCAAAGTGATTTCTTACACGGATAAAAAGAATCGTGCCGTGACCGTGACGATTGGGACACTCCCGGAAAATCAGACCGAAGCAAAAGTTTCCCCTCAAGATGAACCGGACAGGCTAGGCGTCATTGTGTCTGCGAGAGGCAAACAGGGCGTTAATGTAGAGATGATTCAACCCGGCTCCATTGCCGACCAAGTAGGCCTCGAAGTGGGAGATATTATTACCCGGATTAATCGCCAAGAAGTGGACTCGATAGCCACCTATAAGAAGCTCACCACGAAATCAAAACGACTCTATCTAGAGGTTAAACGCAAGGGACAAAGCCTTTTTTACCAATTTGTGCTGCCCGAATAGGCCACAAAGAGTGAAAATGTGAAAAAAGAAGATCAATCCTGCTTGTCATCGATTGCATGGTGATCTAATCAGGAACGCTGTCGTGTTCTCGCTAAAAAAGCTCCCTCGCCGTGGTGGTCGGGAGTTGGGAATTATTTTAACCAGTTACCAGCTCTGGGCGTTGCTTTCCCAGTCAATCGCCAGTCCCGTGAAGAGAGAGGTTTTACAATGTCATCCATCGTAGTCGTAGGGTCTTTAGCATTCGATTCTATCGAGACGCCTTTCGGTAAAGCGGGCAAGGTGCTCGGGGGCTCGGCCAACTATTTTTCTTTGGCCGCCAGCTATTTTGCTCCCGTACGCTGCATTAGCGTGGTCGGTGAAGACTACCCCCGCGAGCAGCTGGACCTATTCCGGCAACGCCAAATTGATACCTCCGGCATTAAGCTGGAAAAGGGAAATACATTCCATTGGGAGGGACGTTACGGGTATGACCTGAACACGGCCCATACCTTAGCGACGCGCCTTAACGTTTTTGAGAACTTCGCCCCTGAAGTTCCCGAGAGTTATCGAGATTCCGAGTTTGTCTTCCTAGGCAATATTCTGCCCGCATTACAAGGGCAGGTGCTCAGCCAGATCCGACATCCAAAGTTTGTCGCGATTGACACGATGAATTTCTGGATTGAAGGACAAAAACAAGCATTGATTGAGGTGATTAAGCGCTGCAATTGCCTTATTATTAATGAAGCAGAAGTCAGACAGCTAACCGAGAGTTATAATATTGTACAAGCGGCCAAAGTAGTCCGAAGTTGGGGCCCGAAAATCCTAGTTGTGAAAAGAGGAGAATACGGTGCTATCCTATTTGATGGCGATGAGATGTTTGGGATGCCCGGATTGCCATTGGCCGAGGTAAAAGATCCGACGGGTGCCGGTGATACGTTTGCCGGTGGATTCATGGGATACTTAGCTTCGTTAGGGACGAAGTTTGCTTCCTCTCGTTACCAACTAAGAAAAGCTTTGGTCTATGGTTGCACGATGGCTTCATTCACGGTACAGGACTTCGGGTTCAAAGAATTAATAGGTTTAAATCGAGAAAAGATTGACCAGCGATACCACCGTTTTGTGGACCTCACTACCTTCCATTTGGACTAGCTAGGCGGCGAGGGTCTTGACGAGTTTTTCAGTTAGAGCTAAATGGTGGCGTTTCATGAAACAGATAGACAAAATCGCAGCCATGCTTAGAGTATTTTGAGTATGGGGGGAGACAGCAATGAAAAAAGCAACTCCAAAACCTGCCGCAGTAACAACCAATAACTTGGGCACCAAACGAACGTGTCCCAAGTGCGCTACTAAATTTTACGACTTCAATAAAGAGGTGATCACCTGTCCGAAATGCTCGGCCAAGGTAGATCCCGATGCCTTGAATCCATTAGCGAATATACCCGCAGAGATAAAAAAGCCGGTCAAAGAGAAAGCTCCGGAAGCGGCGGCAGCTACGGGCGACGAAATCGTAGTCGATGATGCCGAAGTACTTGAGAGCGTGGATGATCTTGGCAGCGAAGATGAAGATCTCGTGGAAGATATTGATGTCGAAGACGACGAGGAAGAACAAGAGTCTTTTTAGCTTCTCTTCTCTCCACCAAATAAGCGGCTCCTCCGCTTCTGGTTTTTAGTTTTTGTCCGTCGATACTCGGGAGACCGGAGGAGCACCTTGCTCGACTGCCGGGGGCGAGCGGCGTCCGCGATTGGTGAGTAACCGAGAATTGGCTTCCTCACCACTGCCCCGAAACTGACGGCGAGTTGATTTGCGATAGTTCCTTACCATTAAGAATATAAAGCCAGCAACGATGACAAACCAAACGGCGAAGAATGCCTCCGTTCGGGTAAAAAGTCGTACGAAAGCGACCGACAATAAATGTTTTGCCTGAAGTGAGTTCAATGGAATGTCACCTTGAGCGTCCCTTGAGTTGCTTTGATTGCATGGTCCCGCGTTAACAAGTAGCCCGCAACCCCTCCTCCAACCACGAGCCCTGCGACTGCCCAAACTTTCCAGTCATTATACCATCTCGGCCCCGGTTTACTGACCGATCCCTGAACGCGACTAGCTAGTGATTCGGTGTCCAACCCAACGCTTTGCTGGTCCGGAAATCCTGCGCTACTTTGGTGTCGCTGAAAAAGACTGACAAACGCATCTGAGGCGATCGGAAGCGCTGCCCCTGAAGGATCGCTTAAAAGTTGAGCGGCGAGGAGTGGTTTAGTGAGAGGGATTTCATCAAGACCCACGTTAGGGGTGTAGAGAAAAATTTTAAATTCCTCTTTAGCAGGGGCAATCAAGCAATGGGATTTGTTAGCAACCCGCACAGGGGAATTAAGTGAAATCGTTCTCGCTAAAAGAGCATCGTCCACCGGCCGAAGATGAATCTTGAGTTCCCTCCGTTGCGGTCCGTAACAACTAAGCAATCCCGACCAAGGTTCAAAGCCCACAGACTTTACCTCGAGCCAATACTTTTTTCCTGAGGGAAGACTGAATTTCTCTCCTAGTTTTAAGTCGAACCCATTAACCATTAGCGTTGCGTGACTCGGCTCAACCCTAAGTTCCCATTCGCAATTACGACGGACCTCTCCTGAAACCCTCATCACAGTGGCCTGAAAACCTGGACTCAAACTCTCCAAAAACTTGGAATCCCAGCCTGCCCATTCCACCATTGTCCCCAGCGGATGAAAGGCAACCGCAGTGCGAAGATACCTAATCGCAGATACATGATCTCCCATCTTCCAAGCCCTAGCAGATAAAGTCCAATATGCCTTTTGCAAAGTGGGGCCAGAATCGAGAGAAAGCCCATGGGCCAATCGCTCGATTTTCATTGCTAGCTCAGCAGACTCTCCGGTTTGCGATTTATCGTCGCTGACCCAATCACCTAGCTGAGTTGTCGAAGTGTCTAAGGTCTTTCGCAAAGATTCCTGTTCCAGCTCTTTAGGAGAGAGGGGAGACGCTCCACGTTGCACCGTGAGTTGAATGGAGTCCAGATTTTCAAGCCATCGCGCTAGTCGTCTCTCCAAGATGAGGGAAGCACGCTCTTGGGTGGAAGGCTCGACTCCCTCGACTCGAGAAAGGGCTATCGACCACCGCTCACTCCGCAAGGGAATGGCGGCAGCGAAGAGCGAGGAAACATAACCCATCAAGGTGAGCATTACGATCGAAGGTTTTGACCACGGAAGTTTCACGGCTCCTCCGACCAAATCTGCACGCGGGGGGGTTGTTTCGCCGTGTGCCACAGCTTTCGAGCGTTTATCCGACGTTGACGACCTGGACGATCGTGGGGATTGCGCAATGCTATCTTAAGTTTACCCTTTTGCTGGGCCTTTTCCAGCAGTTCGATCTCATCCTGACTAACCGCAATAATTACCGCATTCTTTCCCTGTTCTTCGGTTACGGCTTCAATTCCAAGAACTAAAGTATCTTCGATGAGAATGGCTGGTGCTTCGTGCGCACTCTCGGGATTGAGGAGTATATCTAGTCTGTCTCCGGGCCGCACCCCAAGAGTATTTGAAGGCGCGATAGCGAAAGCTAAAAGACCCGCTGGGATTGTGGAAGAACGCAATCCTCCGCGAACAGGAAAGCGGACGGAAACAGAAGAGAGATATTCCCCTTCTCTTATTCCCCGGCTGAGAGTCGCTCCTTTGAGGCGGTCCCAGTCCTGGTCGGTTAGAGCTCCCGCCGGGGGTGGCGACTTTTGATCCCTGGCTGAAACCTGACCAAAATCGAGAAAGCTCACTGCTTCTCCCATTTCAAGCGCACGTCGACTAACCAAATACCGCGGATCGGAAAGGGCAGCACCCTGTCCGAGAGCATGCTGAAGTTCAAAGCAAATGATGGCGCTCACCAACCCGCCCATCAGAAGAATCAGCACTAGTGGCTGCTTCCGCGCCTGTCGAACTAACCCGAAGGTTTCCATAATACCTCTCCATCGTATTTCATTCGAGACGGAACCGGATTCTGTATCTTAGCCTTTGCTTGCCGGATCAATTTGAGATGTAGCCCGCTTAGTACAAATAAAACAAAACCCAAAATCACCGTTGTCTCCAGTAAAACGGCGCCCCGATTTTCTCGGTTCTTGTTTCTCAGACTCTTCATCTTGGCCTATTCGTTCGTAAACTGTAGGTCCAGGATGCTCCTCCTGGCGAAATTGACTCACCCTCCAGTTTCACATAAGTCTGCAGAGAAACCCCGAGCACCGACCATCGTGATACAAGCTCCGAAGGGAGCACCTGCAATTTCCACCCGCTTTCTAAACGACATAATGGGCATCGGATAGCTTCAATTGGGACGGAATTCATACTCTGTAGCTGGACTTGGTCTCGCCATTTTCCGGTCGCAGCCCAGGCGGCAATCCGGTTCAATCGCCAAAGCAGCTCTGTTCCTTTTCCGATGGAAGTCTGTAACTGTTGAATCGCTAGTTCCAGAGATTCATCGGACGCCTGACAGCCCGGTTGAGTGGGACCGGGAATCTTCGCGCAGGTATGAAAAGGATGATGCATGAGCTCCAGACTCTGAAGTGCGCGGTTCCCCTCAATCAACTGGTTCATTACTTTGGAGTCTCCCTGCCCCAGCCGGATGGCTGCATTGTCCAGAGCGATCTGCTTACTTTCCCGATCGTAAGCCAGGAGAAAGATCTCTGCGGTTCCTTCTAGCGCAACTAGCAAAGGCAAAAGCAATACTAAAATGGGAAAAAACATTGCTCTGTTATCTCCAAATGATGTCGCATCGTTTTTCCCAATCGAAAGGGAAGCAGCATTGGATATCGATAATGAATGCCAACTTTAAGACCATCCACAGTTCGTTTTTCGTAGTAATCCAATCTTTTCTCTAATCGAACCATTTGGGTTGATCCCAGGCTTGCCTGTAGCGACCTCTTGACCTCCTCACGGCTCTCCCTCGCACTTACGCCCAGAGCCCGGTCGCGCACATAGATAAATGCACTATGGTGAAGCAATACGCTCAAAACAGAGCGCCGCACCAATTCCATTTCAAAACAAAGTGCCAACAACAACAAAAGAAGGGAAAAGACAGCCTCCATCAAAACGCTCCCTTGCGATGACCTAACGGGTGTTTTCGAGATAATCATCCATTCCTCGCTTTCGAAAAGTCTCCTTCCCTGGGGAGCTTAGCGAGATATGATCGCTGCCATTGCGAAGACCTTGAGATACCTTCGCATACTGTTCTTTGATATTGGTCCCCACTACCGTCACCACCGCAATAGACGACACGGCAATAAGGCATAATAAAATTAGATATTCGACTAAACCCTGACCTCTTTGATTTCTCATATGAATTCCTCCTGACCCGCCCTGCTGCTAGGCCCATGCCAAGAGAGGCAAGCTAGCGTTGAAAACTTTGATGCTTTTGGAGTCGTGATTTCGGACACGGGTAGGATATTTTCTTCGACCGCCCGACTTTTCATCAGCCGGAGAGAGGCATACAGTACCTAAATGGTGGGAGTTTCATTTTATACCCTGTGGTTGCTTTTATCCCTAATTGCGGTGGTGCACTTGCTTATCTATAAACGGGAACCCTCTTCCACCATCGCCTGGCTGTTTTTCGTGACCGTAGTTCCGATCTTCGGCGCGCTTTTGTTTCTCATTTTCGGCCCTCAGCGCTTAGAGCGGGGAGCATCAAAACGACGCAAAGAGATCGAGAAACTGGTCAGAGCGCCCACCGCTATCCTACCGTTAGCCGTTTCCGGAGAGGTCGATATCAACGCAGGTCTTCCGGCAGAAGACACCGCGGTCTTGCGTTTAGCGCGCCAAGTTTCAGACTACGGAGTTACCACCGGAAACGGAGTGGAGTTACTCTCCGATCCCCATCACGCCTTACTGGCCATGCAAAGTGCTATCGAGGCTGCTGAGCACTTCATCCATTTAGAGTACTACATCATTTCTAACGACGAGGTAACCGCTGCCCTTTTTGAATACTTGGTAAGAGCTGCCGAACGCGGAGTTGAAGTCCGGGTTCTTTATGATGCAATTGGCTCGCTTTCTCTAAAACGGATCTATTTCCGAAAATTGATTCAAGCAGGAGCAAAAATAGCGGGGTTTCTTCCCTTTTCTTTGATTCCTCAGCGAATTAATTTTAATTTTAGAAATCACCGCAAAATCCTGATTATTGACGGGCATACCGCATTCACCGGCGGAACCAATATCGGGCGCCAATACTTGGGCCGACGTAACAAGAGCCAGTGGCACGATTATTCAGTGAAAATAACTGGACCTGTGTGTCTGCAACTTCAGGATGTTTTCGCCAAGGACTGGCACTTTACGACTCAGGAGGATCTTTTTCAGTCGTCTTACTATCCACAAGCCAGAGCGGCGGGGGATTCTATCACTCAGGTATTGGAAAGTGGGCCTGACACTGCCTTTGCAACTCTGCACCAGGCTCTCTTTCTCGCCATTAATTCGGCCCAATATGAAATTCTACTGACGACTCCCTATTTTATTCCTGATCCGGCTATCATGTTTGCCCTCACCGTCGCCGCTCTCAGGGGTGTTCGGGTACGTCTCGTCTTGCCTCTGAAAAGCGATGCGCCTTTGGTGCGTTACGCTTCTCGTTCCTTCTATGACGGCTTGCTTCGCGCCGGAGTCGAAATCTATGAATATCAGCCGCGTATTTTGCACGCCAAGCTGATGGTCCTCGACCAAAAGTGGACGATGTTAGGCTCGGCAAATATGGACATTCGTAGTTTTCGTCTGAATTTTGAGCTCAATCTCTTGATTTATGGAAATTCCGTGGCGTCGCAAGCAACTCAGCTATTCCAAATGGATCTGGCCCAATCCCAGGCGGTGGATCCGGAGAAGTTTCGTCGCCGCCCTATTGGGCTACAGATGCTCGAGAATGCTTGTCGACTTCTCTCGCCTGTATTGTAGGAAAAACCGGCAAGCTCAACATCCCCTCAAAAGAAGTCGAAGCGTTCAGTGGGAAGTGCGGGTCGCCTGGATAAATTCGGTAAGATAATGCCGCGCAACTTGCTCAGCGGTAATCTGGTTCCCCAGAAAAAACCACGCGACATCATCGAATGTCTCAAACTGAGATTCGATGAGCGCGGAAAACATGACCATTGGCTTATGCGGATCTTCGGATGCCCATTTATGACAATGAATTTGAATCACACCGGGCCGCACAGCGGTAAGCTGCAGTCTCATTTGATTGCGTGCAACTGAGATTCCCTCGACTCCTTCCGGAGATCGAACGAGCTTCATCTGGAGACTGGCCTGATTCACCCGCGCATTAAATAAGCCAACCAGATTTTCAAAATGAACAAAGAGCTCTTGAATAAAGCTCGCAGTTTCTGAAGTCAGCACTTCTTCTTTTGTAGTACAAATATCAATCGAAGCGCGCTCACCAGCTTTGATGAGCAGTTCCTGCTCCGCAAGGTTTTCAATCCACTTCTTGGTGCAGTTACTGGTTAACATACTCTTCCTTTTGAGGAGGACAGTGGTAGCGCTAGCTTCGGTACCTGTTTTCCTGAACCAGCAGCCCAGAAAAAGAAACTAGTGGACTGAAATTCATGCAAAAGTCTAGGAACTAAAGTTCGCACTCCCCCATCGTTTGGCCGTGGTATGGAAAATTCTTAACCTAAATGCGAAGTGGTCGCCCCATTACTACTTTAGGCTTCCTACCAAGGTAGGCATGCACACCGCAGCAAGCGAGGGCTCCCGGTTAAGAATTTGTAGGTTAGAATTATTCTCACACACGCACCAGACAGGGGAGCTAACCTATATTTCCATAAAATATAAGCTCCTGCCAGAAAACTTCAACTAGCAGGAGCTCAAATAGAATTTTTAGCGGTAAATCTTATACTTCAGCGTTCTTAGCCGCCGAGAGGGGCTCTTTGCCCACCACGGTGCCTTTACGCTCGAAGGTTTCAAGCTTGGTGCTCAAGTCACGAACTTGGGTTTCTAACGTTCTGATAATTTCCATCTGGTTACCATCAGAACCTTTAGACAAGAACGAACTGAAAGAGCCATCGCCATGTTGAATAATATGACGGAGCGTTGAAATCGGAACTGGACTTTCCGAGCGCTTTTGCTTCTCGAAAATAATTTGAGTTAAGGTCGAAGCCGTGATGTCCTTTTGGTTCCGATTGTCTACGACGGTGACATCCTCACCCTGCTGGATCATCTCTGCAATCTCATCAAGAGTTACATAGCAGCTCGCATCGGTATCGTAGAGCTTCCGGTTTTGGTAACGTTTAATGATTTTAGCCTTCTCCATTTATACCCCCCACCCTGAAAGGTCTGTTTTACTGTTTTTACTTTTGAAGTTGGAACAGACACCTATTTGTCTCTCCCCCTCCACCCATAAAAGACGCTTGGAACAGTGCTCCCCTCTGCAGAAGAGATCACCTATCGTGCCTAAGACGTACTCCCTACTAAGGCACACCGCAATACGAAATATTTCCAAGCTGAAATATTTACACACCAGGAGAGGAATCGCTGGAATCCCCAAACCCAGTGCGGGAAATGTCTGACTTATCGTCCGATTCTCCCATCAAAAATCCGACGATAAACTAGTCAAACACAACCGCTTCCAGACTCGTATTCTTTTGGGAGTGACCCTCTCTGTCAAGGGTATTTTTAGCGCGGCGCTGAAAGAATGGAAGGGGATAAAAATGAGGAAATCGACGATTTGGCGTTGGAAAAAAAGAATGAGGAAGAGGGCTCTAAGCCAATTGGTCTTTGAGCAAGGTGCGCAAGTCGACTGAAATATCCGACTTTAGGCGCTGACGAGTGCGTTCTAATTGAGCCAGGGTAGGAATCGATTTTCCCGACTGTTCATGAGGGGAAGCAACCGTCTCTTCGTGGTTTAGATGACGTAATCCTTCCATTCCACTGTCGACCGTGAGTGCGGCTTTGAGTTCACACTCTTCGACGCTAGGAGCAAAGTTATACGCGGGAGTTTGCGCTTTTTTTAACAAGCGCGAAGCTTCTTCTGCAATTCGCGATAAGTGGCGGATCTGTTCCTGGGCCCTTTCTCCATGTTTGCGAATTTCCTCTTCCGCCTGAATGACCCGACGTTCGAGCGCAAGTTTCAAAGAGCTGAGTTCAGGATCGGGAGCGGGACTCACCTGATTATTTCGTTCGTTCCACACCCACACTAATCCACTAATCAAAACCAGGTTTACCAACATTTGCAGCACAACAATCCACGTCATAGTTGTCATCCCTCAAAAGCTCCGTTTGAAAGCCTCTTCCGGGTTCAAAATCTTCGCGGTAAGGAAAATGAACGTCTCAGTACGATCGCTGTTAATCGTATTATCCGAAAAGAAGAAGCCCAAAATTGGGATTTGCATCAAGAAGGGAATTCCCTGCTTTCCCTCGGTGACCGTATTTTGGAAAATCCCGCCTAGTACCGCGGTATCACCGTTTTCCATCAAGATATTGGTCTGCACCGCCCGAGAGTTCACACTGATCGGGGGTTGGTTGCCGCTGGGTACTTCGTTTCGCACTGAGACGTCTAGCGAAATGGACCCATCATTTGCGACAATCGGCTGCACATTTAAGGTCAAGCTCGCTGAGATCGACTGAATTGTAGGCGTGGGGATGAAACCAGCCCCCGCGGCAGCGGAAGTTACCACGTAGAGCGTAATACTTTGAGTCATCGTGGCATGGGTATTGGCGACTACCGAAACCGACGGATTGGCTAAGGTTCGCGCTTTTTGATCCAATTCTCCTAATTGAAAAACATTCAGGAGGCTGGCAAAGCGAGGCGCGGAGATCACCGTGGTCGAAGCTCCACCGCCGGTGAATGAGGTCGTATTCTTAAACTCCAAACCAGCAGTATTTTCATCGAAGGTCAGCGAGCTAAATCCAATGCTTCGAGTAAAACTGGTTTCCAATTCCATGATCTTGGCGGAAATGGAAACGGAGGGAGGCTGAGTATCTAAAGCAGCAACCAATTTCTGAATTTTAGATACCGAAGAATCGATATCTTTCAGGATGATGGTGTTCGTGCGGGCGTCCACCGTCGCCGAGCCCCGATTGGTCAAAAAGGACTTTGCTTGAACCACAATGCCGGCGGCAGTTGCATAGCTAACTGGAATCAACACGGTTCGAAGCGGCTCAACGCGAATTCGGGCCTGTTCGTTGGCCAACTCATCATCCTTTTCTGATTTGAGCGAGCCCAACGTCGCTACCCGGATGATATTTCCCTGGCGCACATACCCCAACTTCTTGGATTGGAGGACCAATGCGAAAGCTTGATCCCAGGGAACATTTTCCAAACTCAGGGTTCCCACTTTTCCGTTCACATCATCACCAACGATGATGTTGTATCCGCTAGTCTTGGCCAACATTCGCAACACGTCTTGGACATCACTGTTCTTAACTTCCAAGAGTTTTAAGTTCTTATTGGTAAAAGTTCGGCTGGCCGAATATGCACTTCCTTCATGAGGGCCGTTTCCCTCATTATCTCCAATAATAATTTTGGGCTCTGATTTGTGATCCGGGGCGGGAAAGTCGATAGAGAGCGAATTCTTTGACGGAACCAATACGGGTTCCTTATTTTCACGCATTTGGACAATAAGCTTGGTTAGCGGTGGGTTATTCTGGGGCATCTGCAACAGGGTAAACAAGGCGACGGGACTGGGAAACTCGCTAGTATCAAAGGCGCGTTGGAGACGCTCTGCAATCTCCGTATTATCGAAATAATAAACGAGTTGTTTGGTTCCGGGAGTCTGGACGACGCGGTATTGCAAAGTATTTCTTGAGTGGATGATAATGCGAGAGGTGGGACCATCCATTTTGAAATCAACATTAGTAATAGAGTTTTTTTCCTGAGAAACTTCCCCGGATGCGGCGACCTGATTTTCCGCCACGGTCGATTTCGTCTGCTCTGCTCCCGCTGGCTTTTCTTTTCCCGCGGAGGCCTCTGCCGTCACGTCGCCCAAATCCACATCCTCGCTCGGGGCTTGGGCAGGGCTCTTGGTATCGGTAGCATTTTTCGCCTCCGACTTATCTGCCGCCGTTTCGCTCTGCAGCAACGCATCTTCCGTCGTGGCATTGGGGGCTTCGGTTTTGCCCGATGGTCCTTGAATTTCCTTTTCTAAATCCGAAAGGCTATTGGCATCGTCCTTAGTCGAAGAGGGAGCTTTTCCTTCTTCAGCTAGATCAGTTAACAAGTCGTCAGCTGCCAGGGCTTGCGTTGCTCGAGGAGAGGGAATCGAGAGGGGCGAGAAAACCAACGCAGCGATTAGGACCGTAGTAGCCAATTTCGTCAACTGGCTGCTCCAGCGCGACGATAAGGCTCGGTCTGTTTTTTGATCTTGGTTTATCCTCTCAGAGCCATGCCATTTGCTCATAACAGACCTTCCCTTCATTCCAACACGATTAGTGATTCGCCGAATTGATTGCGGCCGGAGCCACGGGCGTGGTTTGGATCGGTGCCGCCGCGGGAACCGATGCACTGGACCTCGCCCCTTCTCCAACCCCTGCGCTAGGATCTGCGCCGCCCCCGACTCCAACGGTAGGAGCCGAAGGGTTGGTTGCTACCGGGGGATTAGCCTGGCCCCCCGCCCCATTCTGATCCGCAGTGGGATTGACGATTCCAGCGTTAGCGCCCGCCAGTGCCGCCGCCCCAGCCGCTGCGGCAGCGGAATTAGTGATCGCAGATTCCGTTGAACTTCCTAAGATGCCGGATTCCCCTTCGGGCGCCTTGATCGCATCTCCTGCGCCGGAAGATAACCCACTAAATCCTGGCCCCAGCGTTCCTGAACGGCTCTTAGGCGAATTATCTGTCGCTGGAGGGGACGATTTATCCCCAGTTACTAAAGCAGAAACTCCATTCCGACTGTCTTCTTCTTGTTGCGGAAGGTAGAGCACCTTTTCGAACAGGCTTTCGACCCCACGATAGTTATAAGTCTTTTGAGAAACAATCACCGCCGTCCGTAAGATTCGACTGACTGTTCCATGTTCTTTCCCCACCAAATCTCCCTCGGTGAGTAGGTGGCTATGCCCCTCGGGATCTTCAACCATCGCGTGACTCTTGTTGCTGTCTTTCACGATGGCTCGTAGGACCAGCTGATCGATGGAGAATTTCTCCAAGGGGCTGTTGCCGGCAATTTCTCTTTCGACCGGATTGACTTTAGGTTCACGGAAGGGGTCGCGCTTTCCCGCCGCGGAATAGATCACTCCACGATCCAAATCATTTGCGGAATTGCCCAACACCGCAGCGCTGTTTGCGCTGTCAGGTCTTCCCGCGTTTCCAGGCATTTCGGCACTTAAATTTAGACAAAATGCCGTCGCCCCAGCAAAAAAAGCAAAAGAACGACAAAATAGTTGGCGGGGAGGACAACGCCTCTCCCTTTTTGAGCTGTATTTAACCCTGAGTGTTCTCATTTTTAGTCCGCAAATCGATACGTTCGTGCCACTGCAGTGGTAACCAGACTCACTCCCCCTGGCTTGCCTTCACTTCCCGCCACCGATCGAGTGGATAAATCGAGATGATCAATACTGATGATTCGCTTTAGACGAGCCACCTGATCTAAAAAGGTCAATATCTCGGTGAAACTCCCCTGCAACTCAAAATTAATTGTCGTAGCGACGTAGAAAGCGCCTTCGGTTTTGACTTCATCTTTACCTGGCCTGAAGGTGCTCAGATCCAAACCAGAATTTTGCGCGAGCATGGTAAGCTTTCGCAAAAGTCCCGAAAGATTGAAACTGCGAGGCATGTGTTCGAGTGCGGTTTCCAATTGAAGATTAAGCTCCCGCAGCTCCTGTTTAATCGATTCAATATTCTGGGCAAAATCCTGCAGCTTCTTTAATTGCACCTCTTGTTTAGCCAACTCTTGCTCTTTTTGGACTCTCGCCTTTTCCATGACTGGAACATCGGTGGCGTAAAAATCGTAAAATTCATAGCCGGCATAGCCGAACCCGATCAACATTATCACCAGCACAACTTTGAGCTGTTTATTCACTGCGCTTGCCTCAACCCTTTTTCTTAAAGAAAGACTTTGGCGCCGCATTCGGAACACCGGCGGGAGCCGTCGGTCTGCCCGAATCCTTATCTTTGCGGGCTACCATTCCCGGAAAACGGGCCTTGGGAATAGCCAGCATCGAAAAGTGTTTTAGGTTTAACTGACCATTTCTTGCCGGGGTCACCTCATTCAGGCGAACTTCCTGAAGGTAAATTGACTCCGAAAGCTTATCCACAAAATCGGAAATATCTTCATTGGAATATGCGGTGCCTTGAAAAACTACCTGGGTCTGGTCGGGCTTGAAATCAAAACTCAACCCGGTTAACCACGCTTTTTGAGGGATACTTTGCCCCACCGCATCCAACACACTTACCGGGGTATTTCGAGTGTTTAATAATTCCCGAACCCCATTTAATCGCTCATTAACCAGCTTTTTTTGCTGCTCGTAACTCTCCAATTCCTTTTCGAAAGGAGAGTACTTAACAATTTCGGCACTCACCGCATCCATGTTCTCTTTGAGTTTCTGAATCTGCTTAGCGTGCTGAGTTGCGACGTAACCGCGATACTGGCTAAAAAACAAATGAGGTAACATCGCCAGAGCAGCTCCGACGCCAATCATCGCGATTTGCCGAGCATCTGAAAGATAATCCAATACTGCAGGAGGAAGGCGAACCTTGGTAGCAATTCCCTGCAACTCTTTGGAAACCGAGTTCGTTGAGGTGGATTTCTGCTCCGCCCCCTGGCCCAAATCAATTCGAATCATTTGGCGTCTCCAGCCCGGCGCAAGGATAGGCCGATAGCGATCGCTCCTAAGTAAGACAATTCTCGAATCGCCTGTGCGTTCATTGCCTTACCGGAACCTGCGACGTTTTGTACTGGATTCAATGCCTGTACCGGAGCTGGTAGCTTACTCTCGAGAGCGGCGATTAATCCTTCAGTGCGGGATGCTCCGCCGCAAATATAGATCCCTTGCAACGCGCGATCACTACCCTGACTGATGTAAAAATCTAGGGTGCGAGAAATTTCTTCCACCAGCGCCTGATTGTATTCAGTAATGACTTCCTTTACCTGCGGATTGACCGCCTCCATGATCTTTACCCGTTCCGCCTGATCGACCGGAAGGGCCAGACGTTCAGCCAACAACTGGGTACAACCAATTCCGCACTGGCGTAATTCGCGAGTAAACGTGGTTTTATCGCCCTCCACGATGGAAATCTTCGTGCTACCGGCGCCAAAATCGATAATCACGTTAGTGGTCCCACCAGGAGAGGTGTCGACTAAATGAGAGTAGTTAAATTCGAAGGCGTTGCCCAAAGCAAAGGCTTGGATATCTACCACCGAAGGAATGAGTCCTGCCTCTTCAATGATCGAGGTCAAAGAGTGGATATAATCCTTCTTCGCAGCCACTAAGAGAACATCCATCATCGGGGCGCCGGCCTGGGTCTGGTTATTGTTTCCGATAATCGCGAAGTCCAAGTTCACTTCCTCGACGTTAAACGGAATGTATTGTTCGGCTTCCCAGTAAAGTTGATGTTTCAGATCACTCACCGTCATCTTTGGGACAGAAATTTTTCGGGTAATGATGGCAGTGCCGGAGGCTCCGACGGCTACTCGCTTAGAAGAAAAGTTATTGCCTTCAAAAAGCTTACGTAACGCCGTGACCACCACTTGACGATTTTTGATTTCGCCTTCGGTCGAGATGGTGTCCCAGGGCAACGGTAGACGGTTGTAAGCTAACAGTCGGGGCGTGCGTTTCCCGCTGAGCTCAACTGCTTTGATGCCGGAAACTCCGATATCGAGGCCAACTAACTGGCGCTCAAAAATCGAAAGCAAGTTCATGAAAGTTCCTTAAGAATGGCTGTGATGATTGGCGTGACCGGTGTGGAGAAAACTACTTACTTTATTATTATAGCAGCTGCGGTGCTTCAAGCAAGGGTCGGGTTTTCTTCCAGGTATTCGATCACCACCGTGTTACCTAAAACGTCGCCTAACCTAATCCCAGAATCTAACGCACAGAGCAAATAGACTTCGAGGGCAATCAGCGGAAGCCCAACGACAATAAAAAGCACCCAGAGCCACGGAGTGGCGGCCAGTAAGACCGCCAATAAAAAAGGAAAGTTTCGCACTAACGATCCCCGAAACGAGCAAGCAATCCCTGTGGGATCATCGATCACCCGCAAACCTATGATGCGCTTACCAATGCTTTGGCCAGTTCCCAATCCATCTTTGAAAGCGATGAGCGCTGCGGCGGCAAAAATACCCAAGGGAGGCCATAGTGCACGACCAAGATAGAACACTGCAATAACCACGACGAGATCAATTGCCTTAGCTGAAAAGCGGTTGAACAGCGAAGTATAACGCTCTCCTAGAAGAATACTGGTGCGACGGAAAAAAGGTTTGATGGTTTCCATGCCGACTCGATTCGCGATTCCCGAAGTCCCTTGACTCCAGTTTACCCTCACTTTATGAGGAAGATTACATTATATCTACAGTGCTAGAAGCGAGAGATTAAGAAAATAAGCATTTCATTAGGAGGTCGTCAGTATGGCGAGCGGCGTCAATAAAGTGATTTTAATTGGAAGACTGGGCACGGATCCTGAGGTTCGTTATACCAATAATGGGGGCGCCGTGGCGAACTTCAGTATGGCGACCAATGAGTCTTGGACTGATAAAGGCGGACAGAAACAAGAAAAGACCGAATGGCATCGTATTGTCGTCTGGGGAAAATTAGCAGAACTCTGTGGGCAATATTTGGCCAAAGGAAGACAAGCTTTCGTCGAAGGACGGCTACAAACCAGAGATTGGACGGATAAAGAAGGAAACAAACGCTACACTACCGAAATCGTAGCTCAAACCGTGCAATTTCTAGGCGGCCCCGGCGACCGAGCTTCTTCGGGGGCAGGCGAATTTGCCGGTCAGTCATCTCCTGAATTCGAACCCACCGGAGGCCCTCAGTTTGAAACCAAAGAGTCTTCGATGAGTGATGATGAAGTGCCCTTTTAAATAGATGATACGGCTCTGCTGTCTTTTCGACAGCAGAGCATCCCTACCCCAGATCCACTAATTCTTCAGTGACCGAATCAGCCAAGAGTAACCCACGATCGGTTAGTTTTAATTTCCCATCTTCATGAATCAATAAGCCTTCTTTCAGAAACAACGGAAATTTTCGGGCCTGCTTCAAATCATACGCATAACGAGACTCAAAGGTCGCGAGGTCTACGCCGCTCACCTTGCGCAATTCAAGAAAGGCGGCCTCCAATACGGTTTGGGAATGGGTAATCTTCTCAAACGCAGGGATCGGAAATCCTTGAGCGGCCAGGTACTTTCCCAAATCGGAATATTGCTTACGGTGGTGAAAGGTTCCATCCCAGAAGAATCGGCTGGCTGCTGAAGGTCCCACACCTAGATAATCCCCCCCATCCCAGTAAAGCAGATTATGGCGACTCTGCTGGTCTTCGCGACTGAAATTGGAGATCTCGTAACGGGTATATCCTAATTCCTTCAGCCGGTGGATTCCGGCCTCGTAAAGCTCGGCCGCAGAATCCGCCGACGGAAGTGAACGATACAAGGTATGAGCGGGTTTCAAAGTAAGATTGTAAAAACTTAGGTGCTGCGGCTCCAACGCGGCTGCCAACTCGATATCTTCTAAACTGTCTCTTTCACTCTGACCGGGAATTCCAAAAATCAGATCCAGACTGAAATTGCGAAATCCCTCTTCCTTCAAACAACTCGCCGCGTTTTCGATACTTTCCCGCGAACCTAGTCGCTCTAGCTTTGCCAAATTTTCTGGCCGAAAACTCTGTGCCCCGAGACTAATGCGGTTAATCGGGGTAAAGGATTGCAACGCCCGACAGAACTCTCGGTTCACCGTCTCTGGATTTGCCTCCAGAGTGACCTCGGCATCCTGGGCAACGGAAAAATTCTCCCAAAGTGCGTCGGTAATTTGCCCTAGCAGGGGAACCGGCAATAAAGACGGAGTGCCTCCACCAAAGAAAATACTCTGTGCTATTTCTGGAGTCTTACCCTGTTCAGCTAGCCAGCGTGCAGCATTTTGTAATTCCTGCACGATAGCATTAGTCAATCCCGCGAAATCGGCCCCACCATATTTGGTAAAGGAATAAAAATCGCAGTAAGAGCACTTATGCCGACAAAACGGAATATGCAGGTAAATGCCGAACGCGTTTGTCTTTACCCCAGAATTGCGGTTAGATGTTAATAACCTTTGTCGAGGAATCATGATCGAAAGATACACACTTAAGAACGGAATTCCACTTTTTATCGTTGAAACCCATGCGTCTCCAGTCGTTAGTATCCAGGCTTGGGTCTGCCGTGGCAGCGCCTACGAAACGGAAAAGCTGGCAGGAATTTCCCACTTCCTAGAGCATGCGCTTTTTAAGGGAACGAAACGCCGAAAGGTGGGAGAGATCGCCCTGGAGTTAGAAAGCCGCGGCGGAGAAGTGAACGCGTTCACCTCTTTCGAGGAAACTGCCTATTACACAACTCTGGCGAGTCGTTATTTCGAAGAGGGACTAGATGTCATCGCCGATGCGTTGCAAAATCCCCTCTTTGATGAAGAGGAAATGTTGCGCGAACGGGAAGTGATTCTTGAGGAAATTAAGCGGGCCCAAGACTCTCCTTCGAAAATGGTTTCCACCAATTTGTGGAAGACAAGTTTTGGCGGGACGCCCTACGGACGCCCTGTGTTGGGGTTTGTTGAAACCGTAAGTAAGATCAATCACAAAACTTTACGTGAGTATTTCGAACGGAATTACCACGCGGGCACCACCAGTCTTTTTGTGGTGGGAGATGTGGATAGTCGCAAAGTGGCCGCAATTGCAGAAAAAAAATTCGCTAAAATGCGCAAGGGGAAAAAAGGCAGTCTCCCCTCCCATCTCAAGTTTCCAAATCTAACCACTCCCCGCATCATTTCCATGGACCGAGATGTCAAGGAATGCCACTTGCAGCTCGCAGTGCGATCGCCTGAAATCACCCACCCGTTGGTTCCGGTGGCAGACCTAATGTGCAGTGCGGTGGCTCAGGGAGAAGGCAGCCGACTTTATCAGCGATTGGTGAAAGAAACTCATTTAGCACTCGAAGTCCATATGGGCATGGTCGCCACCGGACGATGCGGCTTGGCTACTATCGCAATGGTCGTTCCCCCTGAAAATCTAGAGGCTGCCCTTCGCGAATGCCGCAAAGTTCTCGAAGAAACGGTGGCAAGCGGTCTTGAGGAAAGAGAAATTGAGCGAGTTAAAAGCTCGTTAGAAGCTGAGATTGTTGAGGGCAAAGAGACCGTCGACGGCTATGCGCGCCGATTAGGATATTATTTTATCCAGTTCGGCGATCCAGACTATGAGAAGAAATACCTCGACGCTGTGCTGGCGGTAAATCGGGAACAGGCGACCGAAGCATTGAGTACCATTCTCGGACAAAAACCGGTGCTATCTCTGGTACATCCCTCTTCCCAAAAATTAGACAAGAAAGCGCTGATTCAGGCAATCACACCGAAAAAATTAGCGGCACGCAAACCGAAGCAAACGCACCGGCTTCCACCGGAGAAAACCACCAAAGGCTCTCTTTGCGTAATCACCAAGAAGGTGGAAACTCTCCCGGTCATTTCGTTGCGACTCATCTTCCTTGGCGGGACGCGAGAAGAACAGGCAAGCCAATACGGAATTACCCATCTCTGCCAACGAATGTGGACCGCAGGGACTCCGTCCTATAATGCGTTGCAGATCTCCCATACTCTTGATTCTTTGGGAGCTTCGCTTTACGGATTCTCTGGGAAAAATACCTTTGGGATTAGTGCGGAGTTTCTTTCGAAGCATTGGCCGATTGTAAAACCATTGCTCACGGAAATTTTACTCGAGCCCACCTTTCCCGAGAAGGAAATGGAAACGGAAAAGAACTTAACCCTACGAGAAATTCTTTCGGAAAGAGACACTCCGGGGCAAGTTTGCCATTTAAACTTTCTAGGCTCCATCTACCATAATCATCCGTATGGGAGATCCTCTCTAGGGTCTCAGGAATCGGTAGAAGGGTTAAAGACCGAGGATCTCAGACAGTTTGTTCGACAAAACGCGCATCAGAAACGCTTGGTGGTCTCGACGGTAGGAAACTTTGAGAAAGACTACTGGATAGAAGAATTGGCGGGAATTATTGGACGACTGCCAGCCACCGGGAAAGCGGCTCCCGGGGGAACACCTATCCTCGAACCGAAAGATATTCAGATTGTCGTAGAAAAGAAGGCTCCGTTATTTCAGTCTCATATCCTAATTGGCTTTCTGGGGGCTTCGTTCCAGGATCGGGAACGTTATGCCCTGAAACTGCTTTCCTCTGCCCTAGCCGGTCAAGGAGGCCGCTTGTTCTTAGAGCTGCGAGACAAGCAGAGCTTGGCGTACACCGTTTCCCCCATGAACAATGACGGCCCGGACCGAGGTCTCTTCGCCTTCTATATCGGCTGTTCGCCAGAGAAATGGGAAAAATCAATTCGCGGTATTCGCACCGAAATTGATAAATTACTTCAGGCACCGATGAGTGCAAAAGAGCTAGCTCGGGCCAAGGAATACTGGATCGGGCGATTTGAATTAGAGATGCAACGCTATTCCGCGCAAGCGATGCTTTTTGGCCTCGATGAGGCTTACGGTCAAGGCTATCGCCACGCTTTGGAAGTCGCGGACATCATGAAGGCGGTGACGGCTCAAGAGATTCAAGCGGCTGCTCAGAAATATCTGCGTCCCGATCGGGCGACGATTTCCATGGTACATAATCAAGATGTCGAGAGCGAAATCGTTCGCTATGCCTGGGAAGCCCCGGCTACCATCGTACGCCCTTCCGGAAATCGAAGCGGAGTCGCTGAAAAGAAGAAACGCGCGGAAATTTAAACCGCGCGGAATCGAGACTGGGCTCGTGCTTTGTTGACGGAATCAGCACAAAGTCGGTGAATTTTTATCAGTTCCCCTTTGCTTCTCTCCGAGATTAGCTCTCCTAAGAGCGAGTCCAATTCGGCTCGCCTACCAAGGAGTCAGCTATGGCCAAGTTTTTTCGCTCCACCGTTTCCTTAGGCATTTTTCTAATGCTTAGTTTAACCAATTCTCGTGCTTCCGCTTGCGGATCGATGCCCGTGGGCTTTCACGAGTTCGCCCTCTTCGGCACTCATTCTCTCTTTCTTTCCCATTACCCGATGTTTTCGAGCATTCACGCCTACCAAGTGATTGTCGAGGTGGGCCTTAAGTCAGATGATCATGATGTGGAGGCCCGTTACCTCGATCATCAAGCCGCTCATCCTTCGGTCCATTACACCTTTAGTCCCTACCGCAAGGTTACGCCGGCAACGGACCGAGCGAAGGACCAAGACGATTGGGTATTGCCGGATATGATGAAAGTGGGAAACACGTTCAACGGGGATATCCATTACTCAGAAAAAGGAAAAAACGTAACTCTCGATTTCAACGTCACGGTAGAAGTGAAAAAGATCATCGAACTCCGATTGCTAGATCCTAAGGCCCAGCGCCCAACCTCTCTAGCCTACCTGCTCTTCGGAAATGGATCGGAAGCTTATCTTTCCCATTACATCACCGCACCGCCTAATCCCGGTGAAGAGGTCGCGGACTTTGACCAAATTCTGACTGTCTCGGTCGAAGGCTCGCCTTCGGCGGAATTTCCCCAGGGGCCCTACTTGGTGAACGGTCGTCGAAATGCATCCGACGACAGACTGAAAAAGGGAGAGGCCGTAGTATTGATCGGAGCCGGAGCAAGTTCCGAAAAAGTGACAGTAAATTCTGAAATTATCAATCACTCGATTAGCACTCAGCGTTGAATCCACTGAGCTCCAAGCCGAACGCGAAGCGATAGCAGTGGGGAAGTTGCTTTCCGAGCGACTTCCCCGGTTGAACAACGCTTAGTCTCTAGTCCAGACACTTAGAGTTGCGCCCCCTCCAGGCTCACAGGCCAAAAAGGAGACCGGACGCACTCGATTCCGACCATGATCATTCGAGCAAATGCGCAGCTCGTCGCCGGTACTATTGAACGCATAGATGCCATGACTGACCACTTTTTCCCCAAGGCCTGAGAAATCAATCCCGTTAGGAGAACCGGGAAGCAGCTGGATCCTTCCTGTCTGAGAGGTGGAAGAGTTCCCAAAAGTTACCAAGAGTTTCACGTTTTCCTGGTCGATTTCCATCAATATCGCGATTCCATCGGTGTGTCCTGAGTGATCTTGGAAGTGCCACTTGCCTTGGAATTTCTGCAATTCCACTGAAGGCGTTCCGCTCGAAAAGCAAACGGTTGAAAGAACACCGAGTAAGAATAGGGTTTGGAGTCGAAAGCTCATGAATCCTCCGGTGATTGGAATGCGATCAAAAAACAGAGGGATGGCACGTCATATCGAACAAATCATCCCTGGTGTCTAGATTTCTGTCCGCTGCTAATAACGAACCAATCTAACACCGTCAATCCGAGCCAAATAAACCAGGATTCTTTTCAAACCGGTGTCAATTTGCTTCACCATCTTCTTCCCGACGGGCGAGCCGAGAATTTCGTCCTCGTATCCTTCGTTTGGAAATTTGGGAAATGCTTTATCCAAATCACTATCACTCAAACTCATGGTGAGCTCCAATTCGACGTGGCGCAGAGTTTCTGGATCGAGCAAAGCCCCAGGCATTTGAGCGGGAAGAATGCGAGAGATATGATGTCGAATGGACCAAGTTCCCTTGAAACCGCAGCCCAACTCACCTCCGAATAGGGACTCGAAAGTCGCGGCAACTTTCTCCGGAGTATCTAGAACTTTTGCCTGCAATGCAACGGTCACCACCGTCTGGTAGTTGAGCTCTAAACGACCATCACGATGCTCAACCCGAGGGAATGCATCCGTATTTTGAATCAGCTCACGTTCTCCGGCCTCGATGACTCCAAGGTGAAGGGGAGCGTTATTAAGGCGATCCATTCTCTGCGCACAAGCATCAATATCGAAGACTTCAAGGCCATCGGCCCACGCAGGGGGAGAGGAAATACCACCGAAAATCATGAGAAACCAAGAGACAACGCGGAGTGAAACCATGACAAAACTACCTCACGAAGAGTGATTGGACCAAGATCAGTAATGGAAAACAGCCTGGTTAGCAAGGACCGTGACCGGGTTAGCAAGCATGACCGCGAGATGCCCTGAGACGAATCGGGAATCCGGAACGACTCCCATCATAGTAACCGCCGATCTGGCTCACCCGAGGCAAGGTCAGCTGCAGATGCTCATCTCCCTGAAAAGTGCCTCATTTCCTTTGCTCGCTGGGATTTTCGAGATACAGATGAATGGATGCATTGACACGCGAGCTAGCCATCTCTAGGTTGTCGGGAATCTGCCATAATGTTTTCGTCTAAAATGCCAAAGAGGGTACAGGAGAGTCTGCATGGAGCGAATGAAAAGCAACGACCAATTCGAAATGATTGTTCAAAAATATTGGGAAGGGATTCTTGGGGATTGGGTGGAGGAACAACTCTCCAGTACGGGAACCCGCAAAGAGCTCTTCAGTAAAGAAGAGCTGCGAACTCAGAGCAAAGAATTCATTCTTTTATTTCAGGAAGCGATCTCAGCTGGCGACTTAGATCCCTATCAACCCCACTGGGGAAAGGTTCGGGATTTTTTATCCAATCTTTCGCGAAGTCGTGGGGAAAACGGATTCTCCCCCACGGAAACGGCGACCTTTGTCTTTTCTATAAAAAAACCCCTGATGGCCCGCTTGGGAAAGGAAATCAACAACGATGCGCGACTACTCTTCGAAGAGTTGAGTCGAGTTTCCAATCTCATCGATAAATTGGGGCTATTCACCACGGAGGTATATCAAAAAACCCGTGAAGAAGTCATTAGACGCCAGCAAGATGAGTTGATGGAACTCTCAACACCAGTAGTCAAATTATGGAGCGGAGTTCTGGCCTTGCCGATGATTGGTACATTGGACAGTAATCGCACCCAAACGGTACTCGAAGCCTTGTTGCAAAAAATTGTCGAAACCGAAGCAGAAATTGCCATTGTAGATATCACCGGCGTTCCGACGGTGGATACCTTGGTCGCCCAACACCTCATCAAAACCGTAACTGCGGCCCGTTTAATGGGTGCCGAATGCATTATCAGTGGTATTCGCCCTCAGATCGCGCAGACCATTGTCCACTTAGGAGTGGATTTGGGGGACATCATTACTAAGGCGACTTTAGCCGATGCCTTGGCCGTCGCACTTCAGCGGCGCGGACTTCGAGTTGTCGCTGTTCAAGCACCAAGGGCGCTCCAAACCGAAGCATCATTTTAAGGGGTTACCATGGAACATATTCCAATACTTCGGATGGGACCCTTCCTCCTAGTGACTATCCAAGTTGATATGCATGACCAGCTTGCCATGACTCTGCAAGATGATTTGACTAACCGGATCAGCGAGACCGGAGCCAAAGGAGTGCTCATCGATATTTCTTCCCTTGAAATGGTGGATTCTTTTATCGGACGGATGATCGGAAACATCGCGGGAATGTCACGCGTGCTCGACGCCAACACCGTCGTGGTAGGGATGCAGCCCGCAGTTGCGATTACTCTCGTGGAGCTCGGACTCTCGCTTAAGGGAGTGAAAACTGCGCTCAATGTAGAAAAGGGAATGGAACTCTTGCGTAAATCCCTTACTGAATCCGACATCGAGGAGGTAGGTCTTGACCGTGAGGAAACAAGAAATCATGGCCTTACGGTCTGTCATTGATGTCTCTGCCGCCCGACAAAAAGTCCGCAGTTGGGCTACAGAGCTTCGATTCAGCATCGTGGATCAAACCAAGATTGTCACTGCCGCCAGTGAGCTCGCTCGTAACACTCTGATTTATGGCAAGGGCGGCACCATGAGGCTGGAAGCCCTGGAGTCAAATGCCAAGAGGGGCTTGCGGCTTATTTTTGAAGATCAAGGCCCAGGCATTCCCGATATCAGCCAGGCCTTACAAGACGGTTTTACTACGGGAGGCGGTCTGGGAATGGGATTAGGAGGGTCGAAACGGCTAGTTAGCGAATTTGAAATTGATTCTAAACCCGGTGAAGGCACCCGTATCGCGGTGACAAAATGGTGTTAAATTGAATCGAACTTCTCAAGGATTCACCGTTCGAGAATCGAGCGAGATCGGCTATGTCCGGCGAAAGGCCGCACAGATCAGCGAAGCTTTGGGTTTCGATTCCACGCTTGCAGGACAAGTCGCCATCATTGTGACTGAAATGGGAACCAACCTGATTCGCCACGCCGAAGGAGGCGAACTGGTCATCAACTCGCTTCTGCGCGATGGATCTTGGGGAATAGAAATACTCTCTTTGGATCAGGGCAAGGGAATGCGAAATTTACAACAGTGCATGGCTGATGGCTTCTCTACCGGCACAAGCCCCGGCACGGGTTTGGGATCCATCCAACGCCAGGCTACCGAGTTCGATATCTTTTCTCACCCGGAATTGGGAACGGCCATTTTAGCCAGCGTGTGGCCTCGGGGGAAAGCGCCGCGTCCCGGTGATCTTTTCACGGGCGGAGTTTGTCTTGCGTTTCCCGGCGAAACCCAATCCGGTGACGCCTGGAGTGTCATTCATCCATCCCCCCATGCCTATAAGTTTCTGGTTGCGGATGGCTTAGGGCATGGTGACAAAGCAGCCGAGGCTTCACGAGAAGCGGTGACGGTTTTTGAGCGCGCAGAAAACATTTCTCTTTCCACTACCATCGGAAAAATACATCAAGCCCTGCGAAAAACCCGAGGCGCCGCCGTAGGGATATCGGAAATCGACCTGGAAAAAGGCAGTCTCACGTTCTCTGGAGTTGGCAATATTTCTGCCACACTTTGCACTCCGCCGTTGCAGAAGGGGATCCCTTCGTCTAACGGAATTGTCGGTCATACCATTCATAAAACATCCGATTTCCTTTTTGCTTGGGGAAAAGATGATGTGCTCATTCTCCATTCGGACGGCTTGCAGACCCGATGGAATCTGAATCAAAACCCCGCCTATATCGGATTGACTCTCCATCATCCGACTTTGCTTGCCGGAGTCCTTTATCGGGATTTCCGAAGAAGCAACGATGATTGCACCGTGGTCGCGGTGAAGCAAAATCCTCACCCCTTGGTGTCCTATGGGTAAACCCATTCGCACCATAAAAATAACTACGGAACAAGATGTCGTTCGTTTGCGTCAAGGTGCCCGGCAAATTTCTCAATTGCTGGGCTTTGGCCATCAGGATCAAATTCGAATCGCGACTTCAGTTTCTGAAATTGGCAGAAACACCCTTAAGTATGCGACCGAAGGGATGGCGGATTTTAGCTTGGATTTGGGCGAGCGCCCCTGCCTCACCATTCGAATCATGGATAAAGGAAAGGGGATAGAAAACCTAGCGTCTATTATGGACGGGACATATACCTCAGGAACGGGGTTGGGATTGGGGATCGTTGGTGCCAAGCGCCTCATGGATCAGTTTCGCATCGAAAGCTCCCCGCATGGCACGCAGGTCTTTCTGATTAAGCAGCTTCCCCCCGGAGCTAAACCCTGGACCGTATCTTCGATTGCTCAATTATCTGCCGACATGATTCGCCTGCAGCCGGATGACCCTTATGATGAGATCAGGTTTCAAAATCAGGAATTGTTAAGAACTCTAGAGGAATTAACCGCGAATCAAAGCCAGTTGTCTCAGCTCAATCAAGAGCTAGAAGATACCAACCGCGGAGTTTTAGCCCTTTACACGGAGCTAGACGAGAAATCTAAAATCATTCAGAAAAATAGCGAGGCCAAGAATAAGTTTTTCTCCAACATCAGTCACGAGCTACGCTCTCCGGCCCATTCGATACTGGCCCTCGCCCGAATGTTACTCGACCATACCGACGGGGATCTGACTCCGGAGCAAGAAAAGCAAGTGGGATACATTCTCAGCGCTGCAAATACAATGCAGGACATGGTCAATGATCTTTTAGATTTAGCAAAAATGTCAGCGGGGAAAATCAGTGTCAAGGTGGATAGTTTTGGGATTGAAGAGCTCTTCGCAGCCTTACGTGGAACGATGAAACCATTACTAGCCCAAACTGAATCGGTGGCTTTGCTTTTTGAAAAGGATCCCGATCTCCCTTTGCTTTCCACCGACCAAAATAAATTATTACAAATCCTAAGAAACTTTATCTCCAACGCGATTAAATTTACCGAAGCTGGTGAAATTCGAGTCACGGCGAAGAGAGAGGATCGGGAGTTTATCAGAATTGCAGTTAGCGATACTGGAGTTGGAATCGACCCGAAGTATCATGCCGCGATTTTCGAGGAGTTTGAGCAAATCGAAGGGCCGTTGCAAGCCAAACAAAAAGGCACCGGGTTAGGATTGCCCCTCTCTCGCAAACTCGCTGAAATCTTGGGGGGCAAGATTTCTCTCACTAGTAAGCTCGGCAAGGGCGCTACTTTCGCCATTACTCTGCCCCTTAATTATTTAGCGCTTCAGCCCTCGCAGTCGCCCGCCGTCAGTCAAGGAACTGAGGCTACCCCGATTATTCTAGTCATCGACGATGACGAGATATTCCGGTACTTGGTCAGAGATGCTTTGAAAAATACGCCTTACCTATTTTTTGAAGCAGCCTCCGGCAGTGAAGGCATTGCGCTTGCCCAGAAATTAAAACCCAGTGTGATTTTGCTTGATCTCATTATGCCAAAAATGAGTGGAGTGGACGTTCTGAACCATTTGAAAGCTAGCCCCGAAACCAGCGATATTCCGGTCATCATTAACACCACAAAAACTCTGGCGGAGGAAGAATCCACGCTGCTGCTGGATAAGGCAATGGGGATCATTCCCAAGCAATTTTCTTCTAGGCAAGACACCAGCATGCTTTTGCTTAGTGTCCTATCTCAAGCCATCGAGACTAAGGCTAGGCACCATGGGTAGCCAACAACCGACCATATTGATTGTCGATGATAACGAGTCACATCGCTACGTTGTTTCACGACGTCTGAGGGACGCAGGATTTATGGTCAAGGAAGCCGCAACCGGAGCGGAGGGCATCGAATTAGCACAAACTAAACCGCAGTTCATTGTTTTGGATGTTAAACTTCCTGACATTAATGGGTTTGAAGTCTGTCGACGATTAAAGGCTGACCCCACCACATCTTCCATCCCCATATTGCATCTTTCAGCCCACCAAGTGGCTTCGCGCGATGTCGCGCGAGGCTTAGACTTGGGCGCCGACGGTTATTTAGTCGAGCCCGTCGAACCGGAGGAACTGCTAGCGACTATAAAGTCCCTATTGCGTTTGCGCACCTCGGAGGATCAGGCGCGCTTACTCGCAGAACAATGGCAGACCACTTTTAACGCTATTCAAGATGGTATTTGCCTAGTTGACTCAAACGGACAGGTGACTCAATGCAATTCTGCCATGGCTCAGCTTTTGGGAAAATCTAAGGTTGAGATCCTTGGAAGAGGCTATTTTTCCAACTTAGAAACGCTGGGAGCGCTTCCCTTGGAGTGCCGGTTAGACTTGAGTGAATTGCAAAATCACACGGAGTTGGATTTTGGTATCGGCAACAAATGGTATCGGCTGGTTTGTGATCCGATATTTGACCATACCGGTCTTAATCGTGGGGCAGTTGCGATTTTGCAAGATACCACTAAGGATAAGGTTGCGGCTGATTCTCTGGCCGTAAAATCTCGCGACCTAGAACGGTCAAATTCTGAGCTGGAGCATTTTGCGTATATTGCTTCGCATGATCTGAAGGAACCGCTTCGAACCATTTCCAATTATGTTACTTTGCTTGACCGATCCTATCGTCCGAAACTTGATGAAACAGCGAGCCTCTATTTAGACTTTATCTCAAACGGCTCACGCCGAATGCACTCCCTGATCAATGATCTGCTGGAGTTCTCCAAGGCCGGCAACGCCGAGACGGTCCGGGACAGCGTAGATTGCAATCAAATCTTCGATCAAGTTATCGAAGACTTGAAAGGTTCGATCACGGTAAGCCAGGCTCAATGCACCCGTTCCGACTTGCCCCGCGTGGCATACGATCCGCATCAAATGTCTCAACTATTTCAAAATCTGATTTCAAATGGCATTAAATTTCGATCTCAAAAGCCTCCTCGAATTCACATTTCAGCAAAATTGCAGGGGGAGAGTTACCTTTTCTCAATTCAAGACAATGGCATTGGAATTCCCAACGAGCATCGTGAGAAAGTATTTGTGCTTTTCAAACGACTCCATACCCGCGATCAATTTCCGGGCAACGGGATAGGACTGGCGCTTTGCAAAAAGATAGTAGAGCGCGCCGGAGGGCGTATTTGGTTTGATTCTTCTGTTGCTGAAGGTACGGCTTTTTATTTTACCGTTCCTCGAACCGCCCAAACCAATGGAGATTTAGATCAAAAGTGGAACTGAATCGTGCAACTTCGCTCAATATATTTTGTATTGAAGATAGCTATGCCGATCAACACCTGATTTCGCTATTCATCAAACAGCATTCCCAACCAACTTCGATTGCCTTTGCTGACGAAGGACAACAGGCCCTGGATTACCTGCAAGGCCTTAGCCAAAATTCCATTTCCCTACTACCGGATTTCATTATCTGCGATTTGAATCTTCCCGTATTGAATGGGAAAGAAGTGATTAGTGGCATTCGCAAGCTATCAACCTTTGACGCCACTCCGATCTTTGCTCTCAGTTCGTCCAATTCCCCCAAGGAGATCCGCGAGGTCGAAGGCTTCCCTTATACTTATTTTTTTCGAAAGCCGGACACCCTAAATGACTTTGAAAAGGTGCTTTGTCAGTTGCTCGATGCATGGGATCTCCACCAGAGATGCCGTGCGCGTAAGCAGGCCCCTGTCATCCCACCCCAATCTATCGCGGATGATCTGCTTCGGTCTCCTGATGGGTAAGTCGTGGTCTCACCTTTGAGGCAGCAGTTTCAACACCCGTGCGCATTTTGCCCGCAGACCTCCATGACGGAGACAATTGCCCACTCCCCGATCCGTAAGCGGGTTCTTTCTGATTAACGCTGGATGTTGAGGGCTGTTTTCTTTGGGTTTTTGCAGCGCAAAAGCCCAAAGAAAACAGCCTTAGAGTCTCGCGGTTCGCACTTGGTAAAATTGTTGTGTCTAAGCAGCAACCTTACCAGGAGAACAAACCGTGGAAACTAAGGCCAGTTTGTATATTCCCGCCGTATTTCGTTCTTTTCAAGGTTTTGAAATTCGAGACATCAAGGAGTACCGCTTGCAGCACCGGATGGAGTTGATTTTGGAGAAGACTCCGGAGCGTAAGCACTTTTGCTGCCGTTGTAGTAGCGAGTTGGGTCAGATGAATAGTCGGTACTGGTTAAGGAGCCACCATTTGCGAGTGATGGGATGGACGGTGGTGGTGTGCTTTTGGCGAGAGCGCAGGCATTGCTCCAAGTGCAATAAGGACCGCGCGGAGGTTATAGAGTTTCTCTGTCCAACGACCTCGCACGTGACGTTGGAGCTAGCGTGGTGGATTAATCAGCTGACCGAGGTGACCACGGTGCTGGCCGCATCTCGGCTAGAGAGCATCGATAAGATGACCTGCTATCGGGTGGACAAGTACATCTTGATGCGCTTGCTGCAGGGCTATCAGATTCCCAAGGTCACCGAGATTTCCGTTGATGAAGTATACGCCAGGGGGCCAGTCCAGCTTAAGGAGGGAGAGACTAGGGACGACCTCTTTCTCACTGTTATCGTCGATATTAAGACCCACAAAGCAATTTGGGTGAGTAAGAGCCGAAGGAAAGAAGCACTCGACGAGTTCTTCAAGCTCATTGGCGAAGGGGCTTGCCAGGATATCAAAGTCGTCGCTACCGATCAGCATGACGACTACGCCGCCAGCGTCCGCGAATATTGCAAAAACGCCACTCTGGTATGGGATAGATTCCACCTCATGAGGAACTTCGAGGAGGCAGTCAACGACACAAGAAAAGAACTACACGCTGAGTTGGAAAATGGCTCGGAACTGCAGCGCCTGACTCGGGGACAATTCCGCTTCGTCTTTCTGAAAAAAGCCCAGGACAGAACAAGCCAGGAGGCAGCTCATATCGATGACGTACTCAAAGAAAATCAACTCTTCGCCAAACTCGAACTCATCAAAGAAAGAATGATGACTTTCTTCAATCAGCTTAACGCAGATGAAGGTCGCCAGGTCTTCGATCAAATCGGAGAGTGGATTTGGCAGGTCGGCTTTAAGCCACTCATGAAATGGCACGCCAACTTCGAAAAGGGCTGGGACACCGTAAAAAACTACTTCGTCCACAGGGTGACTACAGGCATCTCCGAGGGAATCAACCGAGCCATCAAAGGACTGAAATGGCAGGCCTACGGCTATAAAGACATGGACTACTTCAAGCTAAAGATACTCCAAAAGGTCGGATACCTCGGTGTCCTGAGTCGTGCGGGGACATACAAATAAAAGAAAGAGGCCCGTAAGCGTCGACGGCTTTTCGCTCTGACCAAAACTTGGACGGTATCCCGCGTGAAGACAAATATAATACGACAGCATTTCAGTCACTTAGCATAGAGAGACGGGGGCACGGGGGTTGCAATCTCTAAAGTAAAAGGATTGCACTATGATGAAACACCCTTGGTTTTCGATGGCTCTGTGGCTCACTTATTTGGCTTTGGGCGTAACCGCGAATCCGCTTTACGCCGAAACGCTGGCCAAGCCGGTGGCACCCCCGCCCCCGGTAAATAAACTCCTTTACATGAATCGACTTTTTTACCTTCCCTTTAGCGTGGATTTTCAAGAGGGCAAAACCCAGGACGATGTGCTTCCGTTCATTGATGATAAGTATGGGCAACCCGATCGACTCATGACCGCAGAAGAGCTTCAACGGCTTGAGGGAGAATGGAATGAGATTAAAGACGGGTGGGCGAAAAAATCGCTCCTTCTCTCTACTCCCGTTGCCCTCAACCAGAGCACCCATATCACGCAACATTTAATCAGCCATCACCTTCCACTCACCCGAACCGCCTTTGACCACCTTTCCATTCCGGATCAAGTGCAGGTGGGGCGGCTACTCGCTGGCAAACCTATGGAAGTGCAAGATCAGTTTCGGCAGCTCACTTTTCTCAAATCGTTTCTTGCACCGTTGGAAGAAGAACGCTTTAACTTTTTTGTCATTTCGGCGAGCTGGTGCGAAAGCTGTCGGCAGTACCGTGTCTTGCTCGAGACTTATGCGAAAACTTTTGCCGACATGGGTTTAAATCTGCACTCCGTGGTGGTGGAAGACCCTAC
>Ga0206903_10018_pt1 | contig 48439 bp, 46 predicted proteins | sample Alteio_BWOrgHeat_45_FD_152959 | JGI IMG/M metagenome (GOLD analysis project Ga0206903, IMG submission 152959) | Enriched cells from forest soil in Barre Woods Harvard Forest LTER site, Petersham, Massachusetts, United States -... | ecosystem: Environmental > Terrestrial > Soil > Temperate forest >... | reverse complement strand
GCTTCAAATGGGGTCGAAGCCGCCGAAAAGCTGACCCAGAAAAATTACCCTTTGGTTCTGTGCGATGTGAAAATGCCCGAGATGAACGGGCTTGAGTTCTTAAAGCATGTCCGCGAGAACGAATATTCTACTGCCGTCGCGCTGATTACTGCTCATGGGAATATCCGAGATGCCATTGAAGCGATTCGAGAAGGTGCCTTTGACTATATCGAGAAGCCCATTAATGAGGAAGTGCTAACCAAGGTAGTAGCGAAAGCCGAACGCGCCTACTACATGATTTATAAGATCACCTACTCGGCGCCCATGGCTCCCGGTGAGGGCTCTGAATGCGTGGGACAGAGCCGAGGTATGAAGCGAGTCTTTCAATTAGTGGAGCGACTCACTCGGGTAAATACCTCGGTCTTGATTCGGGGAGAAAATGGCACCGGGAAAGAACTGGTCGCCAAAGCCATCCATTTCAATAGCCCCCGCAAAGATGCCCCATTCGTAGCGGTCAATTGCGGAGCTATTCCGGAAAACCTGATTGAGAGTGAGCTCTTCGGACATGAGAAAGGAGCTTTTACTGGAGCGCATGAGAGAAAGATCGGAAAGTTTCAATTTGCCGCGAAGGGAACTCTGTTCCTGGACGAAATTGGGGATACCAGCCCTGCCACCCAGGTAAAACTGTTACGGGTTCTTCAGGAACACGCCTTCACTCCAGTAGGTAGTAACCGCGAAATCAAAGCCGATGTCCGCATCATCGCGGCCACCAACCAGGATTTGGAAAAAGCCATTAAAGAAGGAAAATTTCGCGAAGACCTTTACTATCGACTTAATGTCATGCCTATCTTCCTGCCGCCATTGCGCGAGCGCAAAGAAGATATCCCCGCTCTAGTTCACCACTTCGTCGACAAGTTCAATCAGGAACACGGGGCTCGGATACGTGGCATCAATAGCGAAGCGTTAGCGACTTTAGAAAGTTTTCATTGGCCGGGAAACATCCGAGAACTGGAAAATGCGATCGAACATTCTTTCGTGGTCGAAACGACGGAGCAAATCACTTATTTTAGTTTACCGGAATATATCCGTCGGGCGACTCGACGCATTTCACCCGTCCTAAACAGCCGACCCACTGCCTCGCCGCAGCTTTTCGATAGTATGGATTGGGAAAAGGGCAAGGAAGCCTTCGAACGGGAATTTATTATTCAGGCTCTTAAGAGTAATCGGGGGCGGATTAATCTGACTGCAGAACAAGCCAACATACCAAAGAACACCTTGCTGCGAAAAATTAAGAAATACAGCATTAACCCTAAAGAGTACGGAGCCACCGACAGCGAGCTACTCTAATCGAGGTATCAGCCAATCATGGATAAAGAACACGAGGTAGGGCTTCCGTCTAACCAGGCCCTCACCTACACCAAATACCTGCGGGTCAATGAGCTCATTTCCTTACAGACCCCAGTCGCTGAACCCAAAGCTCACGATGAGATGTTGTTTATCATTATTCACCAAACCTATGAACTTTGGTTCAAACAGATTAACTACGAGTTAACCGCACTCATTCAACACCTTACCAAAGACGATCTACTGTTTAGTTTTCGAATGATGGATCGTATTTCAGAAATCTTCCGCGTTCTTGTTCAGCAAATTGAAATCTTAGAGACCATGACTCCGATCGAGTTTAACCGTTTTCGATCAAACTTAAATCCCGCGAGCGGATTTCAAAGTTTGCAATTTCGGGAACTGGAGCTCCTAGCCGGAGCCCAAATCTCCGAATACGAGCGTTTCACTAAATTGGAGCCGGAGTGGATGCAGACTCTGCAGCGGCGAAAAACGCAGCCATCGTTGCGCGAGACTTTTTTTGCTCTTCTGGAACGGCACGGAGTGGTTACGGCAGATAGCAGTCACGAAACCATAGTGAAAGCAATCTCTGCGGTGTATTTAGAATCTCGCCACGATGCCATCCAAAATCTTTGCGAACATCTCATCCGTTTCGATGAGCAAATCAGTCTTTGGCGTTTCCGCCATGTGCAAATGGTGGAACGGATGATCGGAATGAAGCGGGGCACCGGCGGTTCGCTGGGGGTCAACTATCTCCAGAGCACTTTAAAGAAACGCTTTTTCCCAGAGTTGTGGGAGGCTCGCACCGAAATGGGCGCAGATTACTGAAAAAATCTGGGTGGGAACGCCGAGCCCCACCCAGCTGAGACCTACTTCCGCTTAAACGTCAGAAACGTCGTGCCGCTTTTCTTATCTGCATCCCCACAGCCGTCAAAGGTGGTGGGCCGCCCTTGTCCAGACATATCCAGACAAATGTTCAGGGCATTGGCCTGACTATTCAACTCGTAAATTCCCAGTACATTACTTCCGGCCTGTCCGCCGACATCCAAAATATCAATTTGCTTCGGCGATTTCGTTTCTTCCAGTTGGATCTTGGCATCCATTGAGTTTGAGCTTCCATCTTGGCCGATAATAACCAAAGTTGCCGATCCCCCATGGACGGTCATCTCCAGGCCGTCGCCCCCTTTATCCACCGCCGTCCAACTCCCTTGAACTCGATTAAAGTCGGTGTCGGCAACGGCCAGCCCCCCTACCCAGAGACAATAAACAAAAGCTAAAACTAATCCTGAATTGATACGTTTCATTTTACCTCCCAAAGGACCCATGATTTAAAATCGAAACTCTCACGCGGTTTCCGAACGAGTCAACGCCTGAAATTCTAATTTTTCCGCATAAGGGAAACGCACCGCTTGACCGCGGGGAATCTGATGAACCGTTTGAAGTCCCAGTTGTTCCAAACAAGGGCCCACTGCCAGAGCAGCCAAGGGGGGATAGTAACCTGCCGAAATCTTCACCACGATCCCCAAGCCCAAGGGAAAACGAGTCGTCGGACCAATTCCAATTCCCAGCAACCCATCGGCCCCATCTTTGGCAATCAGAGTTCCGGAATTCTTGGCCATCAACATCGTATCCACCCGGCCAGGCCCGCCGATCCATTCCGGAAACTGCTGCATCATCAGTCGAATTCGTCCTTCAGGGGTTTCAGGTTCACTCACCACTAACGTCCGGTAAAGCTCAGCCATTTGACTTAGGCTCAACACCGGCGAAGGAAGACCGCAACCATCCGTTACAAAGTCGGTGATCAGCGTTTTCCCCAAAAGTTTTGAAAGCGTTCGCTTCAGCGCAATTTGGTAGGGATGGCTCTGAGAGAGATAATTCTCTCGCGGCCAGCGGTGAACTTGACAGCCTTCTAAGATCGCGGCGTGTTTAGAAAAACAAGTATGATAGCGTTGCTCTGCAGGTCTTCCTTGCAGCTTCAGTTGCACCCGATGGCGTTCATCCATAGGATAGGAACTCGGAACTTGGTTTTCTTGAACCAGCGGGGCAAGCTCAGGTACCGAGTACCAGGTTTCAATGGCTCTGACCTGTTCTTCCGTGGCTGAAATCGATCCTAGGCAGGGGATATATCGGCCGAGCTTTGAAACTTCGTCCCAGCGATCTCGTGGAATATCGGCGGCCAAAAATTGAAATGGCTTCAATAAAGATCGCGCCGGGAAAGCACCGATGCTATCTCCGGATTGAAACAAAATGCCCCTGCCGTCGGTGATCACTAGCTCGCCATCCACCGAGACTTCTTCGTAACCGCCGCGCCAGAGGGAAAAAAGAGTCGATTTTGCAGCCATGGATGACTCCTAGTGACTTTGGTCCCGCGCTTGTTTCATCAACGGGAGTAAGGTTTTCTCCGCTAACTGAATCGCACGCTCGCGATCAACCTCTTCCGCCCCTTTCACCCCTTCGGTAAGACTCGAAAGAATTTCAGATTCCTTAAGCCCTATTTCGTAGGCCTTACGGTAAGGAATTCGGCTGAACGTAACCATCTGATAGCGAGAAAGATAGTCCTGAGGAAAATACTGTTGCAACATCCGTTCGACTTCTTTTTGTAGAAGAAACTTCGGATTAGCCACACTATCGCGCATCTCAACAAAATTCTCTAATGCCATTGCAGCAATAGCGTCAGAATTGGTTTTCCTAGCTTCACTGAAGGAGGTAAAAACTTCTTCCCATTCCCGGTCTGAATTTTCCAAGTATTGATCCAAGACGGCGCAATCTTCAAACCCGCAGTTCATTCCTTGCCCGAAGAAAGGGACGATCGCATGAGCCGCATCGCCTAAAAGCAACTGCTGTCCCCTCAGATTCCAAGGAGAACATTTCACCGTCACCATTTGTCCGGTGGGATGATTGAAAAAATCTTCCTTCAGATCGGGAAGCAAGTCCATGACATCCGGGAACTGGGAGCGAAAGAAATTTTCCACCTGCAGCGTGGTCTGCAGTGAAGCGAAACTACTTTTCCCCTCGAAAGGAAGAAAAAGGGTACAGGTAAAGCTACCGTCAAAATTCGGTAACGCAATTAGCATAAAACTACCCCGGGGCCAGATATGCAGCGCATGCTTTTCCAACTGAAAATCGCCGTGCTTAATCGCCGGAAGGATCAATTCTTTATAACCATAATCCAAGGTATGGACGGTTTCCTGACTAATTCCCCCTTCTACCATACGAGCTCGAGCGGCCGAATAGGCCCCATCCGTTCCGAATACCACAGGGGCACTCACCCGATGAGCACTTCCATCCGATTCGCGGCGAAACTCCAACTCCTCATCCCTTGATTTCGTCGGAACCAGCTTATGCTGAAAATGAAACTGCACCTTCTTTGAGACTTCGGCCTCTTCCATGAGAAATTGATTCAGCTCACCTCGAGAAATGGAATGAATGCATTGCGTTTCATCTTTGCCATAACGCTGAAAGGACAATTCACCCGTCACTGAATGGACCATTCGGCCCCGCATGGGAATAGCTCGCTGAAGCACGGGAAGCTCTAGTCCTAGCTGGGCGAGGGCATGCAAGCCACGAGTGGAAATCGCAAGATTAATCGAGCGACCAGCTATCACTTTGGATTTTCGCATGTCGTCGCGACGCTCGTAGACATCCACTGAAAATCCCTTACGCGCCAGATAGATCGATAGCAAAGATCCTACTAGCCCTGCTCCTACCACCGTCACCTTTTCCGTTTGCCTAATTTTCACGCTTTTCCCCCGAACCGTCTGAGCACTTCGGCAAAGCGATAGACATCGAGAAAACTATTATAGAGCGGAACCGGAGACGCCCGAATAATATCTGGTTCTCGAAAATCACAGAGAATTCCTTTAGCAGTTAACTTTGCCGCCAACTCCCGCCCATTCCCTAAAATCCGAAGCGAAAGTTGACACCCTCGTTGTTCCGGATCCCGCGGCGTGATCACCTCGAATTGACGCTGGGGAATGGAATCCAGCAAGCCTTCCAAATATCCAGTCAGGGCGATGGCTTTCTCTCGAAGCCGAGGTATTGTCGCCGCATCAAATAACTCAAGCGACGCCCGTAAGGCCGCCAACTGAAAGATCGGAGGATTACTGAGCTGCCACCCTTCCGCCCCCGACATTCCCTCAAACTCAGGCCCCATCTGAAACCGAGTTTGTTTCGAGTGTCCCCACCATCCAGCAAATCGAGGAATATCGGAACGCAACCCATGCCGTTCGTGAACAAAAATCCCCGCAATGCCTCCCGGACCAGAGTTCAAATACTTGTAACTACACCAGGCCGCGAAATCGACATTCCAATCATGCAGCTGCAAGTTTAAGTTTCCAGCACCATGCGCCAGATCCCACCCCACGACACAACCTTGTTTTTGAGCCGCCGCGGTGATTGGTGCCATCGCAAAAGCTTGTCCGGTGAGATAATTGACGTTGCCCAAGAGCAAGAGCGCTACCGAATCTCCCTCACGCTCCAGAAAAGCCAAAATATCTTCCGTCCGTAACGTACTTTCCCCCGCTCGAGGGGCAAGACTAACGATGGCCGTTTTCGGATCAAACCCATGAAATCGCGCTTGAGATGCTACCGCATATTGGTCGGAAGGAAAGGCCCCGCTTTCGATCACAATCCGAAAACGTTTTGGCGTGGGCCGGTAAAACGAAACCATCAGCAGGTGAAGGTTAACCGTGAGCGAATTCATCGCGACCACTTCACTCGGTCTCGCCCCGACGATTCGGGCCAGGGATTCGGTCACAAACTCATGGTAAGGAAGCCAAGGATGCCGGGCATGAAGATGCCCTTCGACTCCAAATTTAGCCCAATCTTCCAACTCCTGGTTAATGTATTCCCTGGCTTTAATCGGCTGCAGGCCCAGGGAATTACCCGCCAGATAAACGAAGGGCTCACCGGTAGGAGTCGAAGGGAATAAGAACTGTTGCCGAAAATGCAAAAGCGCATCTTGAGCATCGTAAGCTCTGGCCTTTTGTTCGTCGGTATTCAGTAAACCTCCGCAGATCTGAGAAATTTATTCCTAGTTGATAGCATTGCAAAATCGCTAAGTCCATGTGGGACCCGAATCCATCCGGCGCGACTAATCTTAACCTAACTACCAACAGACGTTGACGCCTCTCGGCATTTTGGATACTCACCAGTCAACATAACTCAAGGAGGTACCTAAATGGTGCGTTTGTGGATTGGAATCTTATTAGCTGGTTTGACCACTGCTTCTTTCGCAGGAACGGCAAAATATGAAAGTGCAGATGGCCAAGTCACCGCCACGGTAAATATCCCGCTTAACCCAAAACATCCAATGGGTGGGACTAAGGGAACGGGAGCACTCGCTATTGGAAATAGCAAGGTAGCTAACCTGGACTGCCTATATACCACCGGAATGACGGTGACCTTAAACTGCAGTGGACAGGGGTATATGCTTTCCGCGGTTTCTAATCTCGATCAAGTGAAAGTCACTTATCCGAGCGGAGCGGAAGTTACCCTCTTCCGCAAGTAAGACGAAATAAGTTCGAGCCGTCGCTCGGTCGTTAAACGACCGGGCTGCGGCCCAACCATTCCAATGCCGATCCTCGCAACAACCGTTGCTTAGTTTTACTATCCAAATCAGCCATCGACTCGATTAAAGTTCCCGGCTCATTCTCGCCCAAAGGGAACGGATAGTCAGAACCCAATGCAATCCGCTCCGCTCCAAAAACCTCGATTAAATAACGCAGAGTCGCGGCATCGTGCACTAAAGAATCGACGTAAAAACGCCCCAGGTATCTCCGTGGGTTATGCGGGTTATGCACCGCACAGAGATCGGGACGCACCCGAAACCCGTGTTCGATTCGGCCCAGTGTTCCGGGAAAAGCTCCCCCACCATGAGCAAAGGCCACCCTCAATTTCGGCAAGCGCTCCAAAACCCCGCTGAAAATTAAAGAACAGATGGCGAGTGAAGTCTCTGCCGGCATTCCGACCAACCAGGGCAGCCAATACTTAGGCATCCGATCTTGTCCCATCATGTCCCAAGGGTGAACAAACACTGCAGCATCCAAGTTCGCCGCTGCCTGAAAAAACGGGAAAAGCGCCTCATCGCAGAGGTTCCAGTGATTCACATGGGTGCCGATCTGAACCCCTGCAAAACCGAGGACTTTGCAACAGCGTTCCAGTTCTCCGATGGCCAGCTCTGGATCTTGAAGAGGCACGGTTCCCAGCCCGATAAATCGGTTGGGATTTTGCGTTACCACTTCGGCCAGGGCATCATTCAAATATTGAGAGATGACTAAGCCGTCTTGTGGCTTAGTCCAGTAGTTGAACATCACCGGAACGGTCGAAAGAACTTGAATGCCCACGCCATGACGGTCGCAGTCTTCAAGCCGAGCTACGGGATCCCAACCATTACTTTCAATCTCGCGAAAGAACTTCCCGTCGTCGCTCATCATCCGAGCCCGGCACGGGGACACCTTCTCAAGCCGGATAAAACCACCATAGCCAAACTTGTCTTTAAATCGCGGAATATCGGGAGGGAGAATGTGGGTGTGGATATCGATCTTATGCACGAGGTCTCACCTGTTCCATCCCGCATTGCCGGCAGATACATTTCGATCGATCCGAATAAAAACGCTCAAACACTGCAGGAAGATCGTTAACGATATCCGTCACCGATAAATATTCTTGGTGGAGTTTTTCCCCGCAATTTTCGCAGAACCAAACAAATCCGTCTTTTTCCTCCGGGCGCCTGGTACGCTCAATAACCAACCCTACCGTACCCGCCTGACGACGAGGAGAATGAGGAATTCGGGCTGGCAGAAGAAAGATTTCGCCTTCTTTAATGATCAGATCCCGGGGACGCTTACCCTCCACCACTTTCAGAAGAAGATCCCCCTCCAATTGATAGAAAAACTCTTCTCCTTCATCCACATGATAATCACGTCGGCTATTCGGCCCTCCGACCACCATCACAATAAATTCAGAGTCTTTCCAGATGACTTGGTTGCCCACCGGAGGCTTAAGTAGATGGCGGTGTTCCTCAATCCACTGCTTAAAGTTGATCGGCTGAAGTAGAGACATCCACCCTCCTCTTAGCTTGCTCGAAACCCAATGGTTTCTTCCGGCCAAGTCATTTCGATGACATCTCTGGCTTGAAACGGCACCGCCGCGGTGATTCCTCCGGTTAAAACGACCATCCCGGGTTCCAAACCCTTTCCTTCTTTAGCCAGACCTCGAACCAAACCCACTACCGAAAGTAAGGGATCGCCAAGTACGGCAGCCGGTGCCCCCGTTTCCACCACAACCCCATTTTTTCTTACCGTGATGCCCAATAAGGCTAGATCAGAGCCGATGAGATTACCCGTGCCCAGCATAAATCCACTGGCCGACGTATTATCCGCCACCACATCGGGCAGTTTGAAGGAAAAGCTCTCATAACGGCTATCGATAATCTCCAAAGCAGGCACTATCATTGCTATAGCCTGGGCCACTTCGCGCAACGTAACCGAATCTCCCCGAAGGCTCTGCCCCATAATTACGGCGATTTCTGGTTCGGTACGAGGATGAATTCGAGTGCCAGTCTCCACCGGCTCTCCTTTCATCACTTCCATAGAACTCAAAAGATACCCTCGAATCGGCTCAAACACATTTACGTCACGCTGTTTCGCCCGACTCGTCAGACCCATCTTATATCCGCAAAGCCTCTGCCCCGATTTCAAACCAGCCTCTAGGCCCATCCGCTGAACTTCGTAGGCATCATTCAACGTAAAATGCGGGTACCGACTCGACAGCGGGGAAATCGCTTTACGGCTGTGAATTGCCTCCTGCAGACTAGCCAAAATCTCATTTTGCTCAGTGCGTTCCATGGTCGCCCCCCTTTTGAGTAAAACGAACTCTCACTTTGCCCAGAGAAGCAATTTCGCAGCTGAAGAAATCTCCGTATGCGACGGTCAGCATCGAGGAAAGGGCACCGGAAAGAATCACTTCGCCGGCTCGCAACGTGCGATCAAATTTACTTAGCTCATTAGCCAAAAATACGACCGCGGCTAAAGGGTTGCCCATCACCGCAGCTCCGGCTCCCGTCACTTTGACTTCGCCATTTTGGTAAAGCGCCATTCCCAAGCCACTAAAATCGATGCCCTCAATGCGGCGTTTTACTCCGCAGAGCACAAAGCGAGAGGACGAGCCATTGTCCGCAATCGTATCTTCTGCGGTAATCCGCCACTCTTTTATCCGACTGTCGACGATTTCCAAGGCAGCCGTGGCGTAATCAATGGCCCCTAAAACATCGATAATGGTAACTCCCGGTCCCTTAAGATCTCGCCCCAACACAAAAGCAATTTCACCCTCGATTTTAGGTTGAATTAAGGACGACAGCTGAATAACCCCATCATCAAGCACTGCCATCGAATCAAAGAGGTGGCCAAAGTCCGGTTGAAAAACATTGAACTGCCGCTGAGCTTCCCGACTGGTAAGCCCTAGTTTATAACCTACCAATCGCTTCCCATTCTTCACCGCGCGTTGGGCATTGATATTTTGCACCGCATAGGCATCCTCTTCCGTGATGCCGGGATAAAGCGTCGCTAAAGCCTCAATCGGTGAACGCTCACGTTCGGCCGAGTCCAAAGCATCCGCAATTTTACATTGAATCGTAGAACCTAAGCTCATGGCGTCTCCATCTTTACGCAAATGCTTTTCCATTCGCTGAAAAAATCCAAACTATGCTTTCCACCCTCCCGTCCGACCCCGCTGCGCTTTTGCCCACCAAAAGGAACCCGCAAATCACGAATAAACCAGCAGTTGATCCAAACCAAACCACTATGCAGCTCCCGAGCGATGCGATGCGCACGTGACATATTACTGGTCCAAATCGAAGCCGAAAGACCATAGGGGGTATGATTTACCGCTTGGCAAACTTCGGACTCTTCTGAGAACGGATAAATCGAGACCACCGGACCGAAAACCTCTTCCCGACTAATCGGATGATTCAGTCCCACGCCGGTTATCACGGTGGGAGAAAGATAAGCTCCATGAGCTAGGTGTGAAGGGCGGCTGCCCCCAGTTAAAATCTTGGCCGGTGCATCGACTCGATTCAGGTATCCCGTCACCTTATTCCAATGCTCGGGACTAATCAGAGCTCCCATGGTCGTAGAATAATCCAAGGGGTCGCCCACCACGATTTCTTGCACTTTAGCGACGAAGGTTTTTACAAACTCCTCATAGCGAGAATGCTCCACAAATATCCGAGGACAAGCCAAGCAGATCTCGCCCTGATTGCGAAAGGCAGCTCGCGCGGTTTCACTCACTGCCAGGTTAAAATCTGCATCTGCAAAAACTACGGACGCCCCCTTACCCCCGAGCTCAAACGAAACGCGAGTCGGTCCTACCGAGGCCGACTTCATAATCGCTCGCCCCGTACCGGTTTCTCCGGTAAAGGAAATCGCGTCCACTCCAGGATCGGAAACTAAAAACTCACCCGCCGAATTTTCTCCAAATCCTTGGATGAGATTAAATACCCCGGCAGGGACTCCGGCCGCTTCGGCTAGCTCGGCAAAATAAACCGCGGTTAGAGGAGTCAGCTCAGAAGGTTTTAACACACAGCTGTTCCCCATCATCAGGGAAGGAGCCAATTTCCAAGTCTCCAAATATAAGGGGAGGTTCCAAGGAGTGATCAAGGCCACCACGCCCAAAGGTTCACGAATGGCAAAATGAAGATCCGAAGGATTTGAGAAACACAAACTCTCCTCTTGTGCCGCGTATTCAGCAAAGAAGGTAAAGTTATGGGCCGCACGAAGGATATCACCTTCAAAGCTTTCTCGAATCGGCTTCCCCGTATCGAGCGATTCCAATACCGCTAGCAGGGGGCGGTGTTGCAACAAAAGTTCAGCCAGACGATGAATCACTTGGGCCCGCTCTCGCATCGACCGCCGAGACCAATCCCCTCGTTGGTACGCGGCTCGTGCGGCTTGGACAGCCTCGGTCACATCCTCACGCTCAGCCAGAGCGATCTCGGAAAGCACCTCACCGGTGGCAGGATTGAACGTTGAGAAGGTCTTTCCGGTTTTTCCGGGACGCCACTTTCCGTCAATAAAGAGCGGTTGAACTCGCGATAACCAGAGTTTTAACGCCGAAGGGATAGAAACCATTCCCTTAGCTTGAATTTGCCTTTCTAAAAGGGGGAGACAGGATTGCAAGGCTTCAGAACTCATTTTTCACCGCTGTGACTTTCATTTCAATCGCGATATTCCCCGGCAAAGCATTCACCCCAATCGTGGTTCGGGCCGGACGGTGCCGGGAAAAAAACTCAGCAAAGATCTCGTTATAAGCGGCGAAGTCTTTCATCTCTAAAAGATAAACGCTAATCTCGACGACTCGGTCCATTCCGCTTCCCGCAGCCTCCAAAATGGTTCGAATATTTTCAAGGGTGCCCCGAGTTTCCGCCCGAATATCGTACCCGGTTTTATTTCCGTGAACATCTAATCTTAGCCCAGGGACTTCATTGGTCGCCGGGTTGCGCGAAGCAATGCCCGAGAGATAAATCATTTCGCCATGAATAACCGCGTGAGCGTAATTTCCAAGAGGCTTAGGAGCTCCGGGGCAATTGAAGCTTTCGATGTGGTTCGCCATTGGGACCTCCCAAAAGCCGGATCAAATCGTTTATTCCCACTCAATCGTCGCTGGAGGCTTCGACGAAATATCATAAACGACGCGATTGATCCCGGCCACTTCATTAATAATTCGATTCGCAACCCGACCTAATATCGGCTTATCAAACGCATACCAATCCGCGGTCATCCCATCGCGACTAGTCACCGCACGTAGCGAGACCACTGATTCATAGGTACGAGAATCCCCCATGACCCCTACCGCGCGAATGGGCAACAACACTACAAACGCCTGCCAAATTTTCTCGTATTCGCCCGAGGCCCGAAGTTCCTCAGTGAAAATCGCATCCGCCGCCTGCAGTAATTTCAATCGCTCACGAGTCACCGGACCTAGAATCCTAACCGCAAGGCCAGGTCCGGGAAAGGGATGGCGCGAGAGGATATCGGGAGGAACTTCCAGTTTCTTACCCAATTCTCTCACTTCATCTTTAAAAAGCTCTCGAAACGGCTCGACTAGTTTAAGCTTCATCCGTTTGGGCAACCCACCGACATTATGATGAGTCTTAATTGTGTGGCTGGGGCCCTTAACCGAAACGCTCTCAATCACATCAGGGTAGAGAGTTCCCTGGGCCAGAAATTTAGCCCGTTTCACCCGTCGACATTCTTTCTCAAATATCTCGATGAAGGTCTTGCCAATGATTTTTCGTTTACGTTCGGGATCAGAAACTTTAGCCAACCGATCCAAAAAGAGACGGCTCGCATCGACCACTTTCAAATTAACGTCGACTCTCTTCAAAAAAGTAGCGACTTCTTTAGCTTCACCTTTCCGAAGCAAACCATTGTCGACTAAAATCGGATGAAAGCGTTTGCCTAAAATTCGTCCAAGAAATACCGCAAGCAGCGTGGAATCAACACCTCCGCTCACCCCACCGATCACTTCGTCGTCGCCGACTTGAGCTAAAATTTCCGCCGATTTCTGCTCCAGGAAATTTTCCATTTTCCAGTCAGCCTTCAACGCACTAACTTCAAAGAGAAAGTTGGAGAGAATTCTCGTTCCAATCGGGGTGTGAGCTACCTCGGGATGGAATTGCACGGCGTGAAAGTTGCCCATTTGAAAAGCCGCCACCGGACAGCGATCACTCTTCGCCGTAACCTTGGCCGCCTTCGGTACCGATCCGACGCTATCGCCGTGACTCATCCAAACCGGCGCCCGTTCTCCGGCCTTAAATCCGGCAAAAAGCCCGTTATTTTGCAGGACCTCGATCTCAGCAAATCCATACTCCCGAGACGTTCCGCTTTCGACCTTTCCTTGGTGCAGATGAGAAAGCAGTTGCATGCCATAGCAAATCCCCAAAATCGGAAGGTCAAGTTCAAGCACGGCTTGCAAAATTTTAGGTGATTTTTTCCCTCCGACGCTCGAGGGTCCCCCGGAAAAGATAAGGGCTTGGGGCTGCTTGGCGAGCAGTACTTGAGGAGAAACCGAAAACGGCTCGATCTCACAGTAGACCCCTAAACTTCGGACGGCCCTAGCGATGAGCTGGGTAAATTGAGAACCAAAGTCTAGAATGATTACCGGAGTCGTGGTCATACCTTTTCAATCTTTGGCTTAATTATTAGGCCGGTAATTGGGTGCTTCCTTCGTCACAAAAACGTCGTGCACATGGGATTCTTTCAATCCTTGGGGCGAAATGCGGACAAACTCAGAACGCTCTGGCAACTCACCTAAATGGTGGCAACCGAGATATCCCAAACCGGCTCGGATACCGCCTACGAGTTGAAACAAGACCTGGGAAAGCTCACCACGGTAAGGAACCATTCCCTCAATACCTTCCGGAACCAATTCCTCCGGATCTACATTTTGCTGGCCGTACCGATCGCGACTTCCTTCTTTCATCGCTTCCAATGAGCCCATCCCGCGATAGGATTTGTAGGTTCGTCCTTGGTAAAAAACTAAATCTCCAGGAGCTTCATCGGTTCCGGCAAACAGACTTCCGATCATCGCCACGCTGGCCCCAGCGGCCAAAGCTTTGACGATATCACCGGAATATTTGATCCCACCATCCGCGATGAGTGGTCGACCAAACTTTTCCGCGATCGGGGCACAATTACGAATAGCGGTAAATTGCGGCAAACCGACCCCGGCTACAATCCGCGTAGTGCAGATGGAGCCGCATCCCATCCCGACCTTAATCGCATCAGCCCCTGCCTCATAAAGATGCTGGGCCCCTTCTGCCGTAGCCACATTGCCCGCGATCACTTGAAGATCTTTAAAAGTAGCCTTGGCCCATTTCACGATCTCAAGCACATTTTTGGAATCTCCGTGAGCCGTATCCACTGCCACAAAATCCACATCGGCGTCGACCAAAGCCTCAATCCGAAGCTGCGCGTCTTTCCCGGTTCCTACTGCTGCCCCCACTCGGAGCCGCCCTTTGGAATCGCGATTGGCCTCGGGATACGAAATGCTCTTTTCAATATCTTTGATCGTAATTAAGCCACGCAAATTGCGCTCAGCATCCACTACCGGGAGCTTTTCAATTCGGTGCTTATTCATTAGTCGCATAGCCTCATCCATTGCGACGTTTTCCTTGGCCATGATCAACCGATCTAGAGGAGTCATCACCTCTTTGATGGGGCGCTTCAAATTTTCTTCGAAACGCAGATCCCGGTTCGTGACAATTCCTACTAACCGATGGTTCTCAATGATCGGCATGCCAGAAATGCCAAACTTTTTCATCGTTGCCAGGGCTTCGTTTACCGTTTGATCCGGTCCTAAAGTGACCGGATCCAAAACCATTCCACTTTGACTCTTCTTAACTTTTTGAACTTCTAATGCCTGTTTTTCGACACTGAAATTTCGATGGATGACCCCGGCTCCGCCCAACCGAGCCATGGCAATGGCAGTTCGACTTTCTGTCACTTTATCCATTGCCGAAGAAATGATCGGAATTTTCAATGCGATTTGATTGGTCAATCGGGTATTGAGCTGAACCTGCGGTGGGGTAACGTCAGAATAACGGGGCACCAAAAGCACATCGTCGAAGGTGAGACCTTCCTTCAAGAAATCAGTATTTTGCATCTTGTCTACCATGAGTTAGGAGTGCAGGTTTTATACGCACATTTGAAAGTGAGGTCAAGGAGAGTCGAACCTCCACGACCGCCATTGGCGGACGGCAGATTTCGGCTTTAAAACGGGATGTTTGTAGTCGATTTTCGTTATATGATTAAGTGTGAGGGAGGGGGCAGTCCCTGACCCCTGAGCCCAGGCAAAAACTTCTCGAACAGCCATGATAAAAAATACATCTGTAACGCTCGAAGCCAAGACTCTCACCGTCGTGATGCCTTGCTTCAATGAAAGCGACGGAATCGAAGCGACCTTGAGGGAGTGGACCGAGATCTTAGATCGCGAAGTGCTCGACTATGAGCTCTTGGTCATTAATGATGGATCCACCGACGGTACCGGGCGCATTCTGGACCGTCTCCGTCGAGAATTGCGATCCCTGCGAGTGATTCACCAATTGAATACTGGCTACGGAAACGCGGTGCGTCGCGGTTGCGAGCTAGCCCGAGGAAAGTATATCCTCCAAGTCGATCCGAATGGCCGCTACGAATCCAGTGATTTTCTCGCGATGTGGAAACAGCGAACCGACTACCATTTGATTTTGGGAGTCCGCGATCCTGCGATGGGGGGACTACTGGAGCAGGCGTTCACTCCGGTAATGACTCGCTTAGCGTATTACCTCTTTGGTAGTGCGCCTAAAGATCCCAACGTTCCCTTTCGGCTTTTTCGCAAAGATATTGCCAGTCCCTACTTCAACCGCCTACCGCAAGAATTTGAGTGCGTGAACCTATGCGTAGCACTCGAAATGAAACGCGATCACGGAAGCGCCGTAGGAGAATGCCCGATCCAGTTGCGACGATTGTCGGGTGGAAAAGAGCGATGTTCCCTTCTTTCCCAACTCGATCAGGGAATGTCGTTGCTCACTGAATTGGTGCGGTTGCGCTTTACCTTGGCAAAAACTAAAACCTCTCGACTTCACTCTGCCACTTCGCTGTCTTAGACTTTAAGTATTTAATATTACTTATTTTTATTTGGGGCTTCATTTTTTTTCGACCTTTTGCCGATACTATCCCGTGGAGTAATCGGGCAGGATCAAATATGAAAAACCTAGCCAAAAAGACTGCGAAGCGGAAGTTTTGTGTTCAAGCCCAGTGTAAGGAAGAGGCCGTATCTCACGGGTATTGTCGCCTTCATTACATTGCAAACTGGAAACACATTAAGTTCAATGACCACGTCAAAGCAGAGCGGCGGCTCAATGCCTACGTCGACCGCCTCTCCAAGAAATATCCCAAGGACTATCTAGAACGAATAAAAGAAGGCTTAGAAAACGAAGAAAAATTCAAACAGACGGTCGAAGAACTGGATCTAGATAGTGATGCCGAACCGACCGAAACGGAACGAGAGTTTCTAGAAAAATTTGTCCGCGGAATTAAATCCGAAGACTAAATTCCACCGCCCGCAAAGCCATTCTGCAATTTATTTCAGTGCGAGCTCTTCCTCAAAGGATCGCTCCCCGACTTGAAACCATACCTGCCGCTCCAAAGGGACACCCACTTGATTTTCTAGGCGCAAAAAATAATTCCCTTCAGGATTATCAGTCGGCGGAGTCAATGTGACTTTCCCATTTCCCGAAAACGTGGATTGTTGGATCTGTTGTTCTCCCGCTTCAAATCCATCAGTAATAATTTTGATCAATGACGCTAGGACCTGAGCAGAACTATCAAAACTGAGGGAGAACTGTGGATTCGTCCCTAGCTCAAAGCGTGGGAACCCTCCGCTTTGGCCAGAAGAATCAAACTTAGTGACCGAATGGGGGAACCCCAAATTTTGTTCCACTTGCTGACGCGACGGAAGCATTAAAACCGGATCGCCTAAAAGTTCCTGATTGAAGAAAGCATAGCGATTGTCATCTTCCGACATGTCATTGCCGTTGTCATAGACATAGGCCTGGAGCGCCTTTAATAACGAATCCCCCAGTCTTCCGCCCTTGGCTGTCTCATACTTGGCGAGAAAATTATCCAATAACTGCAAACCAAAAGTGGTTCCCGTAATCGATAGGTTTCCACTGGAATCGACGTTATATACGGGCTGTCCCAAAGCGGGGCGAGAGGAGCCCAAATAGGCCACCGCCCCGGCCTTCGATTTCAACATGGCGACTCCAACCGATACGGCGCCGTACTCGCTACCAGAAAAAATATCTGATTTAAGCAAGTCTTGGTCATAGGCCGCATCGGTGCAAGCAACGGAGGCAACAATGGGATTAACCTCTGGACCCGCATCAACGGCCTGAAGAATTTCCGAGGAGGAAACAGATTCGCTTTCTACTCCCCAAGTATTGCCGCCCCCATGGTCCAGGTAGTAGACGAAAGAACTCGTCCCTTTTCCCTCCACCAAATTCAAAACCGCGCTCTTAGTATAATTCTTTTTGGTTCGGAAGAACTTCTGCACTCCACGCCAATTGTCTCGACTGGAATTAATCGCAGCTAAGGTTCCAAGTTCAGCGACATAGACGTTGGTGGGAAATGCCTTTCCGCCGTAAAGAGAAAGCTCACTGGAGGTCTGCGCCGCATAGGCCAACCAACGTTTCGCCTTTGCCAAATAGTTGGTGACTTCGTCTACGGTTCGAAACGGAAGACGGCCCACCGCCACTTTGGGATCTAGACATTGTTTAAGCGCACCATAGCATTGATCCGTGACTCCCAATTCTCCGCCCGTCGAAAAATAGTAACTAGGAGGAACTAGATGGGCATCGCCGAGCAACGTAACATACTTAGTGGATCCACCATCTGCCATTCTGCCCTGAAGATAGTGAATGATCTTTCGAGCTAACTCATAGTTGTAGCCCTTCTTCGTACTCGAATCGTAAGGATACACCATGTCTTCCGCAACACTTGAAGACTTATATCCCGGCGGTAATTCATCTTCTGAAATTGGCGATTCAGACTTAGCCAAAGTCTCCACTGTAACAATCTCGCTGCGAATCCCTAAGGTATCGGAGTGAAATTTCTGCAGCAGCTTAGCGCCAGCCATTAAGGCGTCACTGGTAATGATCAGCGAAGGGCTCGACCAGAAGCGAGGCAAGCGAAACTCGCTAGGTTGTTCCATTTCATTCAGCCAAACCTCGGCGGAACGAAGCGATAAAACCTTCCCGGTTTGTCGATCATACTGCACCGGAAACACGACCATGGTTAAAACCCCGTCGCGAACCGAAGTGGAAATCCATTTCCCCGGAAAATATCGCGACCGAGGAGTTCGGGTAAGGGAAAGAGAATGCTTTGCCGCCCATACAAATTCTCGGTTGATCTGCTTTAGCGCGACTGGCGCTGAACTTTCGTCGACCTTGATGTTGTCTAAGATAGCGCTCGCTGTATAGCCCGGGCGGAGTGAAATATGCCTGAGTAAGAAGGGAACTTCGGGCATTTGGGGAACCATCAGAGACTTCGCTTCGGGTAAGACTGCCTTCAACTGATACCGCGCCAACTGCTGGAACTGGACTTGGGGAATCTCAAGGGTATGTTCCAAGCGCCGCTTCTGCCCTGCTTGATTCCAGGCCTTGGAGTTGAGCTGCAACTCACTCGGCGCATCGGTCAATCTCACAAACCCAGGATCCGCAAAGGCCCCCCCAGCATACACGACGAGCAGAACGGTAATTTTTTGAAAAATTTTCATGAATTCCCCTTCTAGAGTGTCGGCAGAGGGAGTCGCGTTACCCTGAACCCATTTCCCAGCATCCCCCAGAGATCCAACCCTACCTTCTTTAATGCTGCAGCTTGCGCTCTTTGACAAAACGTTCCTCCCTTTCACCCTGCTTTACGTTATTTTTTGTTAACGTGACGCCGCGCAAAGAGCTGAATTATAAGAAGAAAAATCGAAGTCCTGCGAAGTTATCGACGGAAAGAAAAGGTCCGCATAAAAAGGTTGCAGCTAAGCCCTAAGTATCGTTATAAACACTAACACTTATAGGAAACGAATCATTATACGTTTTGTTACCGTCTTGTTTACTTTGCATTTTTGAGGGTCCGCTTACATGAGATTAGGAATCTACGGAAGAAAAGTCGGAATGACACAGATTTTCGATGATAATGGCGGCACAGTGCCCATCACAGTCATCGATACCACGGGTTGCGTTGTTACCCAGGTTAAGACCAAGGCTTCTGAAGGCTATAATGCCATTCAAGTCGGCTTCGGCAAGCGTAAGCCGCAGAATGTGGGAAAAGCTGCCGCCGGACATTTCAAAAAGGCTGGCGTAGAAGCAAAAGCCCGGGTGAAGGAAATTCGATTCGAGGAAACGACGGATTTAAGCCAAGTCAAAACGGGGCAAGTCCTAACTCCGAGCATGTTCACCAAGGGTGATCGAGTAGATGTCTCCGGGATCACTAAGGGCTACGGCTTCACCGGCGTTATGAAGCGTTATGGTTGGAGTGGAAAAGATGCGACCCACGGAACTTCTAAATATTTCCGTCATGGTGGATCGAACGGTACAAATACCTTCCCCGGCCGAGTGCTAAAAAATCACGGTATGCCTGGACAATGGGGGAATCGCCTCCGTACTGCGCAAAATCTTGAAGTGGTTGATGTTCGCCCCGAACAGAACCTGATTCTTTTGCGAGGAGCGGTGCCAGGTCCTAAGCAAGGAATGCTGCTTATCCGTAGCACGAAAAAGAAAAAGGCTCCGGAAGGCCGGACCATGGTCCAAGCTTAAAACGTTTTCTAAAGACGTAACAATATTGCACTGAGCGGATTGGCATCGTCTTGAAAATCTTCAGGCGCTTCGGGAAGTTTCTCGAAGCGCCTTTTTTTATGCTCTGACGTCACTGTTTCCGCACAGCGCGCAAGGTGTGCTGATGACCAAGAGGCGTAATTAGAGGAAAAGAAGAGCAAGCCTCCCGGTTTCACCCGAGCCACCGCTCCTGCCATTAGTTTTCGAAGATCTCGATTCACCGAAAATATTTGCCCCAAATGGTTGCGAGAAAAACTAGGGGGATCGACGATAACTAGGTCGTACTTTTCCGCTCGCTTTTCCGCTCGCTTAAAAAAATCAAAAACATCAGAGGCAAAAAAACGATGTTTGGCCAAATCAAGCCCGTTCAGAACAAAATTGCGCTTACCCCACTCCAAATATTTCTTCGAAAGATCGACACTATCCACCTCGGCGTCATTCGCTGCGCAGGCCACAGAAAACGCGCAGGTATAGGAAAAGCAATTTAGCACTCGTTTTCCCCGAGCCAAGCGTCCCAGATAACTACGATGCCGACGCTGGTCGAGAAAAATGCCGGTAGAGAACCCGTCATAGGGCCGAATTTCAAAGGCTAATCCTTCTTCTCTTATTTCCAAAACGGATTCACACTCGCTTCCAACCAGGGGAATTGGCGAGTAAAGAGCCTCTGCCGCCGTTTTCTGTGAACGATCCGAGATGAATTCCTTAAGGTATACCGCCTTAAGCCCTAATTCCTTCAAGTACCACTGACCGACCGCTTCCAATTCCCCCGGCGAAAGTCGACACTCTCCGGCGTGAAATTGCAGGATCGCTAACTCCGCAAAACGTTCTACCACCAACCCTGGAATGCCCTCGGGTCCCCCGCCAAAAAGACGGTATGCGGTGGTAAAGTTTGTTTTGGAGTTTTCGATTAAGATCCGGCGTCGAAGAAGAGCGCGCTCTAGGTAAGACACCAAATTAGCCGACATTTAACCACCGGGAGAGATCTCGGAGCGGAGGAGTTAGTTCAATGACCAAACGCTCTTCGGCACGAACCGGATGAGCAAACTCCAAGCGCTCGGCTAGCAGAGCAATTTCATCTCGATTCCCCCGAGAGGAGCCATACTTCTGATCCCCCAAAATCGGATGCCCCAAATAGCTTAGTTGGACCCGAATCTGATGTTTGCGTCCTGTTTCCAAGTGAATCTCCAGTAAACTCAAGCCGGCCTGCGATAGCAAAGTCCGGTAGTGCAGCTTAGCGAGTTTGCTTCCCGGAGAAGACTCTTCAACCACCAAAATTTTTCCATTTTCGCTTTCACTAAGATAATTTTGAAGGGAAGCTTCACGGGACATCGGAGTCCCCTGCACCACCGCCCAATAGGTCTTTTTCACACTTCGATTCCGAAACTGTTCAGAAAGCCTCGATGCCCCTTTACTCGTCTTTGCAAACAGAACGATGCCAGAAACCGGCCGATCGAGACGATGTACTAGCCCCAGGAATACATTGCCGGGTTTTTGATATTTTGCCTTCAACCAGGCTTTAGTAATGTCCATCAGAGAAGTGGCTCCGGTATTATCCCCTTGAACCAACACTCCGGAAGGCTTGAAAACAGCGATAAGATGATTGTCCTCATAGAGCACCACCAATTCGCGAGGGCGGCTCTCTGGCTGGGAGCTTGACGAACTTGGACCGGAATCACTATATGAAGGCAAGTTTTCCTCAATGACAGGGTAATTATGCGCCGATTCCACAAGCCGACACCTTCGACTCCCGGTCCGCAACGCATGGCCGAGATGCTGAAGCAAAGCGATATCGAGCTAAATCAGGGCCAACTCGACCAATTGTGGCGGTACCATAATTTAATTAGAAAACGAAATCAAGACAGGGAACTTACTAGAATCATTGGCTTTGAGCCGATGGTGATTAAGCACTACGTCGATTGCATGATCGTAGGAAAGTTCGTAACCCTTCCTAGTCCCTTACTGGATATCGGGACGGGAGCAGGATTCCCCGGCATTCCACTGAAAATTCGTTACCCTCATCTAAAAATCATTTTGGCGGAACCCCGCCCGAAACGGGTCGCCTTCCTGAAAGAGGTGATTGCGGAACTTAAGCTTAAAAACATCGAGGTTTTCGATCACAAGGTGGTGAGCGAAAGTTATTATCATCCGGTGAACGGAGTCATCACCCGTGCGGTGGAACCGATCGAGAAGACATTGCTAAGGACGTCCGCTTGCCTGGCATCGGGCGGACTAGCCATTTTCATGAAAGGACCAGCAGTTGATCCTGAAGTCCAAGGAGCGTTAGTTCAGTTTCCGGAGAAATTCCGCCTGGTGAAGGATCGCCATTACACGTTACCTGGCACTCCTCACCAGCGAAGACTAGTGGTGCTCGAACGTTTGGTGCCACCCGAAAAGCGTTCCAACAAAAAACTTTCGGGGGAAGAAAAGGCTTCGCAGTCTCCGGACGAAGAGGATATGGATCCCTGAAAGAGGGAGCAAGAATGAGTCGATCCGCTATTCGTAATTATGAAGAATTCTGGCCCTTTTACTTAAGTCAGCACTCAAAAACTCTTACCCGACGCTTCCACCTAGTCGGATTGGCTTCCGCCCTAATTCTCGTCGTCACTTTAGTTATTATCGGGGCCTATTCGTGGTTACCGGCGGCTCTGGTACTCGGTTATGGACCAGCCTGGTTTTCCCATTTTGTGATTGAGAAAAACAGGCCTGCCACTTTTGGCCATCCGTGGTGGTCGTTTCTTTCCGACTTCCGGATGGCCTATCTTACTCTAAGCGGGAAGTTATAAGGCTTTAGTGATTAAAGACTCGAGCAAAAGGAATCGGAGAGCCTTGTTCGCGTCCGAACTCCTCGATCCTCAATAGCTCATTGTACTTTGCCGTTCGCTCAGATCGCGAAAGCGAGCCTGTCTTTATCTGCCCACAACCGCTACCGACCGCTAGATGTGCGATAGTCACATCTTCCGTTTCTCCCGAACGATGAGAAACCACGCTACGGTATTGGTTACGTTGAGCCAGTTGCATCGTCTCAAAAGTCTCACTTAGGCTGCCGACTTGATTAACTTTAATCAACACGGCATTGGCTACGTGTTCTTCAATGCCTCGCTGAACGAACGCCGTCTGGGTCACAAAAATATCGTCACCTACTAGCTGCAGCCGTTTACCGAACTTCTCGGTCAAACTCCGCCATCCCGTCCAATCTCCTTCATCCAAGCCGTCTTCGATGCTGACAATCGGAAACTTCTCAACCAAGTTGCCGTAAAATTCAATCATCCGATCGCGATCAATTCTCTCTTTACCTTGATAATGAAACTCATAAGCTTGATGTTCTGCCGAGAAGAACGAGCTAGCTGCCACATCCAAGGCCAAAGAAATCTGTTTGCCCAAACGATACCCTGCAGATTCGATAGACTCGCTGATCAATGCCAGTGCGGCTTCGTTGGATTCGAGATTTGGAGCAAAACCTCCCTCATCCCCTACTGCTGTCGAATATTTTTTTCCATCGAGTTTCTTCTTTAAGGTGTGAAACACCTCGCATCCCGCTCGCAACGCGTCGGCAAAGCTTTCAAACCCGTGAGGAACAATCATGAACTCCTGAATCTCGAGACTGTTATTCGCATGTTCCCCGCCGTTGATGACATTCATCAAGGGCACGGGTAACCGCATCGCCTCTCGTTTCAGGCCCATCCACTCATTAAGCACCAGAAACAGGGGGCGCTTTTGCGAATGAGCAATTGCATGGGCGAAAGCCAAGGAAACCCCTAGGACGGCGTTTGCTCCTAAGTGGGATTTCTGGGCCGTGCCATCGAGTTGGATCATCGCTTGATCCAAAGATTTCACGTCTTCAAAGGAACGACCCACGACGAGTTTAGCAATCTCTTGGTTGACGTGTCGTACCGCTGCGAGCGTTCCTTTTTTCCCAAAGCGCGGAGAATCAGTGTCGCGAAGTTCAAGAGCTTCATGCTGCCCCTTAGAAGCACCGGATGGAACCATGGCTCGTCCCATGCTTCCATCCGATAACCAAAGGTCGACTTCCACAGTCGGGTTTCCTCTAGAGTCCAGAATCTCCCGACCGTGGATCTTTGCTACCGTCAGATTTTTCACTTCTTCTTACCGGCCCTTCTCTTCGCGGAACTCCGCCTCAATGGGTTCGTCTTCCTTCTTCGCCCCTTCTTCCGAAGCTCCGGGTTGTCCGGATCCGTTACCAGGGGCGGCCTGACCTCCCGCGGAAGCAGACGCCTTATAGAGCTCTTCGGCCACCTTATGAGATAAGCTGTTCAGCTTATCCAGATGAGTTTGCATCTCTTCGAAGGAGTCTTTCTGAACCACTTCTTTGGCCTGAGTCATGGCAGTCTCAAGCTCGGTCTTCACCGGGGCGGAAATCTTCTCGCCGTTTTCTTTGAGCAGCTTCTCAGTACTGTAAATGAGATTATCCAAGTTGTTTTTCAGAGCGATCCGCTCTCGTTTCTTCTTATCCTCGTCTGCGTGCAACTCAGCATCTTTCACCATTTTCTGAATTTCGCTTTCAGAAAGGCCACTGCTAGCCGTAATCTTAATCGATTGCTCTTTTCCGGTAGCCAGATCTTTTGCCGCCACATGGACGATTCCATTGGCATCGATATCAAACGTAACTTCTACCTGAGGCAAGCCTCTTGGTGCCGGCGGCATACCGGTCAATTGGAACCTCGCTAAGGTACGGTTATCGAATGCCATCTCCCGTTCCCCTTGAAGGACGTGGATTTCTACCGTGGTCTGATTATCTTCTGCTGTAGAGAAGATTTGACTCTTCTTAGTCGGAATCGTCGTATTGCGATCAATTAATTTGGTAAAAACATGGCCTAAAGTCTCAATACCGAGAGATAAAGGTGTCACGTCCAAGAGCAAAAGATCTTTGACTTGACCACTTAAAACACCGCCCTGAATCGCGGCACCGACCGCCACGACTTCGTCTGGGTTTACGCTGCGATTGGGTTCCTTCCCAAAAAATTTCTTAACCACTTCTTGGATCTTCGGAACTCGAGTCGAGCCTCCCACCAGAACCACTTCATCAATTTCACTCGCCGATAAACCAGCATCCTTTAAAGCGCGTCGGCAGGGCTCGATGGATTTTTCCACCAAATCGTCCACCAATTGCTCAAATTTGCTTCGACTGAGCTTGATCTGAAGATGTTTCGGGCCAGAGGCATCCGCCGTAACGAAAGGCAGATTGATCTCGGTTTCCAAGGAAGAGGAAAGCTCGATTTTGGCTTTTTCTGCTGCCTCTTTCAGGCGCTGGAGGGCCATTTTATCTTTACTGAGATCAATACCCTGATCTTTTTTAAATTCGTCGACCAACCAAGTGATAATCCGCTGATCGAAGTCATCGCCACCTAAATGGGTATCTCCATTAGTCGATTTAACCTCTACAACGTTATCGCCGACATCCAGAATAGAAACGTCGAAAGTACCACCGCCAAAATCGTAAACGGCAATCTTCTGTTCTTTTTTCTTATCTAGACCATAAGCCAGTGCCGCAGCAGTGGGCTCGTTAATAATCCGCTTTACGTCCAAACCGGCAATCCGACCAGCATCCTTCGTCGCCTGTCGTTGAGCATCATTGAAATAGGCAGGTACGGTAATCACTGCTTCTTTCACTTCATGCCCTAGATAATCTTCTGCACATTTCTTCAACTTTTGCAGAATGAGAGCTGAAATCTCAGGCGGAGTATAGTTCTTCCCCCGAATATCGATCACGGCATCCCCATTGGAGGCCTTAGCCACCTTATAGGGAACCATTTTAGTCTCATTGGCGACTTCATCATAACGCCGCCCCACAAAACGCTTTACCGAGTAAACAGTGTTTTCCGCATTCGTAATAGCTTGACGCTTAGCAACTTGTCCCACCAACTTTTCGCCATCTTTGGTAAACGCCACCACAGAAGGAGTCGTGCGCCCACCCTCTTCATTGGCGATGACTTTAACGTCATCCCCTTCCATCACTGCGACACAGGAATTGGTCGTTCCTAAATCGATACCTATAATTTTAGCCATACCGAACCTCCACTTTTTAATGCTTCTAAATCTGTCACCGCCGAAATACTCAAGCTATTTCAATTGCTTAATTCTAAAACGGGGGACTCTATGTAAAAAACTCTTCTTCGCATGGGTTAATATGGGGGCGGGTTTAATTTAGTCAACCCGGCCACTTGACTCTGCTCAGTCGATTCCCATGATTAAGGACAAGTGAGAGACATATGCCTATTTACGAGTATCAATGTAGTGCGTGTGAAAAGATAACGGAAGCCATGCAGAAATTTTCTGATCCTCCCCTTACCCAATGCCCAGAATGTGGGGGAGAGATGAAACGCTTGGTTTCGCGGACAAGTTTTCAGCTGAAAGGCAGCGGTTGGTACGCAACCGATTATAAGAAATCGACTGCGAGCCCAGCTACATCGGCGAAACCTTCAACGCCCGAGACAGCAAAACCTTCGGGTGGGAGTGGTAGCTCAGGGGGGTCTGAGCCTGCATAGGCTAGGAGAGCGGGTTGGTGGGGTGTGAGTTGACTTTTATCGAACCGGTCCCAATATTATCGGCGCCGAATGCTAAGTTAGACAGAGACCGGAATAACTAATCTTAGTTGAGGGCATCTTTGTTGAAAGAGGAGAGTTTATGAACATTCGTCCATTGCACGATCGTTTAATCGTTAAGAGATTTGAGGAGGAAGAACGTACCAAGGGTGGCATTATCATTCCCGATAATGCCAAAGAAAAGCCTCAGCAGGGAGAGGTGATTGCCGTTGGAAGCGGGAAGGTCTTGGAAGACGGTAAGAAAGCCCCTTTAGAAGTAAAGAAAGGTGACCGCGTGCTTTTTGGAAAGTATGCTGGCACCGAAATAAAGATTGATGGAAACGAATATTTGATGATGCGAGAGGATGACATCCTAGGCATCGTCGAGAAATAAGCACTTAATTAAGCTAAGAGGAGACATTCATGGCTGCTAAGGAACTACGTTTTAAGGAAGATGCGAGAGCGTCCATATTAAAGGGCGTCAACGTGCTCGCAGAAGCGGTAAAGGTTACCCTCGGACCGAGAGGACGTAACGTTGTCATTGAGAAGTCCTTCGGGGCTCCTACCGTAACTAAGGACGGCGTCACCGTTGCTAAGGAAGTGGAACTCGAAAATAAATTCGAGAACATGGGCGCTCAGATGGTGAAGGAAGTCGCTAGCAAAACCAGCGATGATGCTGGTGATGGTACGACTACTGCTACCGTTTTGGCCCAGGCTATTTTCCGCGAAGGGGCAAAAGTGGTTACCACGGGAACTAACCCGATGGAAATTAAGCGGGGAATCGACAAAGCAGTGGAAACCGTGGTCGAAGAGCTCAAGAAAATGAGCAAGCCCATCAAAGACGAAAAGGAAATTGCCCAGGTTGGTACAATTTCGGCGAATAACGATCCTACGATTGGCAAATTGATCGCAGAAGCGATGGCAAAAGTCGGTAAAGAAGGCGTTATTACGGTTGAAGAATCCAAGACTGCTGAAACGACTCTCGAAGTCGTAGAGGGGATGCAATTTGATCGTGGATATTTGTCGCCCTACTTCGTCACCAACCCGGAGACGATGGAGTGCCAATTAGAAAATCCTTATATTCTAATTCACGATAAAAAAGTCTCTGGCATGAAGGATCTCCTGCCCCTGCTGGAAAAGGTAGTTCAGGCAGGCCGTCCGCTAGTCATCATTGCTGAAGATGTGGAAGGCGAAGCTCTCGCTACTTTGGTGGTGAATAAATTGCGTGGAACTCTGCAAGTTGCCGCGGTGAAAGCGCCTGGTTTCGGTGATCGTCGCAAAGACATGTTGAAAGACATTGCGGTCCTCACGGGCGGCGAAGTGATCGCGGAAGAACTAGGAAACAAGCTCGAAGCCGCGCGGCTCGACTCGCTTGGCCAAGCTAAGAAAATCACGATTGATAAAGAAAACACCACTATTGTGGACGGTCTTGGCTCCAAGAAAGACATCGATGGCCGCGTAAAACAAATTCGCGCCCAGATCGAAGAAACCACTTCTGACTATGATCGCGAAAAGCTCCAAGAGCGACTTGCGAAGCTGGTTGGTGGTGTGGCGGTGATTAACGTGGGTGCCGCGACCGAAGTAGAAATGAAAGAAAAGAAAGCCCGCGTGGAAGATGCCCTCCATGCAACTCGTGCTGCCGTTGAAGAAGGCATCTTGCCTGGCGGCGGAACAGCCTATATCCGGGCTGCTGTCGCGCTGGAAAAACTCAAACTTTCCGACGAACAGCAGTTTGGCGTGAATATTATTCGTCGCTCGCTGGAAGAGCCTGTTCGGCAGATTGCTCAGAACGCTGGTTACGAAGGTTCGATCGTCGTAGATAAGATCCGCAACAACACTACACCAAACTTCGGCTTCAACGCTTTGGCGGAGAAATATGAAGATCTGGTTGCAGCAGGTGTTATCGATCCGACGAAAGTATCTCGATGCGCCCTGCAAAATGCAGCGAGTATCGCTTCTTTAATGTTAACCACTGAAGCGATGATTTCCGAGAAGCCCAAGGAAGAAGAACATGCACCGGGCGGCCACGGCGGCCATGGTGGCATGGGCGGAATGGGTGGAATGGGCGGCATGGGAATGATGTAAGCCGAACCGAATCCGATTCTGTAAGGCCTGGCGGGCATTTGCTCTCCGGGCCTTTTTTTTGCGCGGAAGTCGCTTAGTGAGTGCGGCTAAGAGCGATGACCGATAAGGTCAAGCCGGTGAGCCCCGCCAAGAAGCCGGTAATGACCGAAACCGTTTCCATGCCTTTTCGCCAGCTCCAAGGAACAGTAACAACATCCCCATCAAGTAATTTAGGGACGGGTTGGCCATCTTCAATCAAGTCCTCTAAATTCACCTTAATGATGCTGGCTAGATTCTTCCGACGAATAGTAATTCCGTTAAGCTTGCTGGACTCGCCATATCCGCCAGCGTACAGGATAGCGAAGAGAAGATCGGTTCCCTCAGGAACAAAATGAACCCCTTGGCTGGGAACAGAGCCAAACATCAAGACACGAATCAGGACTTTACCGTAATTTCTTCCATGATAATACTCGCCGTGATCGGGGGTTTGGCTAGGTACGACTTCAGTGAAACGATCATCGATCGCTTCGGCAGGCAATCGAATGCAGGCCAAAAGTAATACCGCAATCAGGCAGAGAGAAATGGGCTTGTTTGGATTTTTCATGAGAAGGAGAACGCTCCTTCTCATTATACAAAAAGGGGACCGAAAACCCCTAACCCTATTTCAAAGGTTTCCAGGTCTCCAACAAATGGGTAACCAATCGGACCATCACACCTGCCCCATATTTGGGAGGGTGATAATTCAGATCTTTCCTATGATACGATGAGCCAGCAATGTCGCAGTGCACCCATGGAAACTTCGGCTCGACGAAGAACTTTAGGAAAGTTCCTCCTTTGCTTGCCCCTGCCTCTCGGATTCCGCTGTTCTTAATGTCCGCGACGCTGCTCTTCAGGTCCTCTTCATACTCCTCATAGAGCGGAAGTTCCCAAACTCTCTCTCCCGTGACCTGAGCGGCATCCTTAATTTGCTGGATCAAACCTGGATGATTTCCCATAATTCCGCTAGTCACCGTGCCCAAAGCGTCAACCACTGCCCCGGTCAAAGTCGCAAAATCCAAAATTGCCTGAGGCTCTCTCCTTTGGACGTATTCCAAGGCATCAGCCAAAATAAGTCGACCTTCCGCATCGGTATTGATGATCTCGACCGTCTTTCCATTGGAACTGCGGGCGACATCCCCGGGTTTCTGCGCTCGTCCACCGGGCATGTTTTCAGTGGTCGCGATGTAACCCGTAATATTCAACGGCAGTTTCAAATTCGCGACGGCTTGCATGATTCCCGCAACAGCCGCTGCCCCCATCATGTCGTATTTCATGTCTTCCATGCGCTGAGCCGGCTTCAACGAGATACCACCACTATCAAAAGTAATTCCCTTTCCGACTAAAGCGATATGCTTGTCAGTTTTCTTCCCCCCTCGATGCTCTAACACGATGAATCTGGGATCCTCGGCTGAACCCTTGGCTACTCCCAGGAAAAGTCCCATTTTTTCTTTTTCGATAGCTGCCTTATCCAGAACTGTGCAGCGAAGGCCTACGTCCTTAGCCATTTTTTCCAGAACCCGCCCAAATTCAGTTGGGGTCAACACGTTTCCAGGCCTATCTCCCAAAGAGCGAGCAAAATTCACTGCGGCGGAGAGTACGAAGGCGCGTTCTGTAGCTTCAGCCAACTTTCCTTTTGCCAATCCGTGAAACTCTAAAAAGCCAGGAGAAAAAATCTCTTCGTGCTTTTTCAGATCACGATATTCGTAACCCGCGAGCAAGTACCCTTCACAAAAGGCCTGAACATAAGACGCCTGGTGCTTGTTATCTACTTTGCTAAATAAACTGTCCGCCTGCAAAGTAACGCCTTTAAGACGCCCTCGCTTTTGAATATGATACAAGGCGGCTCCAGCCTGACGACTAAACTCGGTATTCCACTTCTGAGCCGAACCTAACCCTAACAAGATGGTATTGGGGTACCCCTCTAAACCATAAAAGCGCAATAGATCGGTTTCATTGCGTTTGCCAGTGAAGTGATTGGACGCACGCAACCGCGCTAAAAGCTGCTCGATTTCCTTATTGGATTTACCGGCGAAGTGGGGAGTCACGCGTTTCCCTTTTTCTTTGGTCTCTTCTTGAAACCATCCCAGCACTAACGCATCGGTCTTTGCCCCCGCGCGCTCCGAAAAATCGATTTTTGGTTGCGACACTATTCTTCCCTTCTTTTAGGATTCTAAGATCTTAAGTATTTTTAAAGGAGTTTGGCGGGATTGACAATCAAGGAAAGCTTTACCGTACGGGGCCAAAAGAGAATGCAATCATTGAGCGCGAATGGGACGGAGATAAACCGAGTGTCCTAGAGGGGACGGAGAATAATCACCGTTTCGAAAGGCTCTTGCAAAGAAAACGGCGTCCGAACGGCGACGAAAGGTCAAATGATGCAAAGCCCCCATGTCGCCGGTAGTCCATAGCACGAGATACTTTCCAAACCTGTCTTCAAACCACACATTTTCCACTTCTGAGTGCGGAAAAGGATTTATCGAAGCAGAAAGCTTCAAATCATCCCGAGCGAAAGCCAGAGCTCCCCCCAATGAAGAACAGCTTTGGGTCTTGATGAAGTCCTCGCCGCGCTGCCACGCGATAACATATTCATTTCCGTTTTTTATAAGAAAGCCAAAATGGATTGACTCTTGGGAACGCTTCCAAAGAATCGCACCTAAGAGTAACTCACTAATAAATAGGACTGAGAGCAAAACCGTTTTTCGACAGGGTACGGCCCAGAGTTTATTGGGAAGGGCAAAGCGCATTCTTACCTATCGTAGCAAAAAACATTCCGGACTGACTAAATTTAACTTTCGATTATTTTCAATGGTTTACATGGGTTGATGGAAGCAAGGTTGCAGAGTTTTTCGAAGATCTTTTGATCACTGCATACTACTTATCCGATAAATAATAATGCAGAGTCAGATCCCCGAACTCTTGCTCGTGGCGGATTGCGTCTTTTCAACCCTGCGTTTGAAGGGAAGTTCCAATAAAGCTGGGCGAGCTTATTCGGTTCCAAAAAGGCATTGGGGCCGAATCCTAAACTATTGAAATTAAAAACCTAACAAAAGCAGAAAACTGGTTCCATTATGGGTATGAATTCGCCCTCGAAAGATGTTTTTGGGAGCTGTGGAGAAAAACACGGAAAAAGCGGTATCCTATTTGAATTATTTAATTAAACCGCAACAACCTTTTTTTGGCCCAGGGCTTGCAAATAGAAATTCTCGAAACGTGAGATTTTGAAGCGTCAGAGAAAACTCTGGGGCTCTGGAGTCAGACGTTAAAAGAATAGAAGTTGAGGCGGAGAGTGACTGGGAGCAGGCCTGACCTTCCCATTTCCATTCAACCCCCCAAAACCTGTTGCCGATGGTAGGCGGTTCCTGCGCTTTCCCCTCAACCTTCTAATCTCTTCCCCACCGTCGAGCCGTCCGGTAGAATAAAATTAATTCCACGAACAAATACTCCATGAAAATTCATCGATCGACCGTTCTAGCACTCATCCTCTGTTCCTTGAGTCTTGCGCTGAAAATTGGAACTCAGCACCATATTGCAAAACAAAATTCAAACGCTAACCTAGAGCTCAAACCACTCCAGGCCGGCTATCACGGACGTTCTCTAAAAAAGTATTCCTTCGGTTTTGACAACCTAATCGCCGATCTCATTTGGATTCAATTGCTGCAAGTAGCAAGTCATGAAAAGTTGAAAGACGGAAAAGTTAGCTGGGAATATGCCCAGCTTGAAGCGATCACAACGCTGGATCCTCACTTCGAACATGCCTATCGCTTTGGTTCTGCTTTTCTCTCCGTTTTCCGGGAAGATAATTTAGGAGCGAAGCTCCTGTTGGAAAAATGGGTGAAATATCGCCGCAATCTATGGATCACCCACTATTTATTGGGTTACCATCTCTATTTTGAAATGAATGACTACGCTGCGGCGTCGAAAGAAATGCTGACCGCAGCCTCAATGGAAAATGCCCCAGTCTGGCTCGCTTCCTTAGGTATTCGGTTGCTCAGCGAATCTGGAGCTCTAGTTCAAGCGTTAAATCAGTCGATTGAGCTCTATCGTGACATTACCGATCCGATTGCAAAGTTTCGCATCGAATACCGGGTGCGTAGCTTGCATTACACCTTTGAAAAGCAAGTCTGGACCGAAGCTTTGAAGAGCTACCGACAAAAAAACAACGCAGATCCTTCGACCCTTAGTGAATTAACTAGCTATCGACGAGACAACGAAAGAAACCTCGCTTCGGTTCTCGATCAATCCGATCTGCCGGAAAAACTGGCAACCATCTTATCCGAAAAATTTCTATTCCGGTTCGATACGAAGACTAAAACTATCTTAGCCAGTGGGGATACGGCGATTTTAGAGCAAACCGGAATTTTTAAACCTCATACTAAATAACAAATCGGAGAATGAGTCATGGTGGACACCGCTCAAGAAGATATTCTACTCACTGATGTCACAAAAATCTTCCGTTTGGGCATTTGGAAAACCAAACCTGGGGTTTTGGATCTTACGCTAAGCGTCCCTCGCGGCAAAGTTGTTGGACTGCTCGGTCCTAACGGTTCAGGAAAATCCACCACGATCAAAATGATCCTTGGATTTCTTAAGCCAACTAAGGGAGAAATTCTAGTCTGCGGCCATCCCGCGGATAAGCGAATGGCAAGAAACTTCATCGGGTATCTGCCAGAAAATCCGCGTTTTCAAAAGTTCCTGACCGCCAATGATATTTTGCGTTACTACGGACATTTGCTTAACCTCAGCGGGTCAGAGCTGGAGCACCGCTGTGATGAACTTTTAACCTTGGTAAACTTGAGCCACGCTAAGCAGGAACGTGTCCAGGGATTCAGCAAGGGAATGACCCAGCGCCTGGCCATTGCGCAAGCCTTACTCAACCGCCCAAAGCTCTTGATTTTTGACGAGCCAATGAGCGGTCTGGATCCCATAGGGCGAAGAGAAATTCGCAAACTCATCCGCCAGATCCACGATGAAATGCCTAACACCACGATCTTTTTCAGCACTCATATTCTCAATGACATCGAAGAACTCTGTACTCTGGTCGCGGTCATGCGAAAAGGAAAACTGAATAGCTTCTGCTCTATCGATGATCTCCTCACTTCAGACTTAGATTTGTTCGATATCGTAGTTCAAAATGCCCCGGACCAACTACGGACTCGCCTAACCCGAGAAAATTTCGGAAAACAAACTCCACTCGGTTTAAGCTTCAACGTGGAAGGGGTCGACTTGCTCATGACCTATCTTACGGACATCCGTAAAGCGGGGGCGACGGTAATCAGCATCAATTCTCACCGAAGAAATCTTGAAGAAGCGCTATTCACCGAGCCGGAGCTGCTTAAGAAACTCCAAAAAAACCAACCGAAAGCCGCAGGAGCCCAATTATGAGCCACGTGTTTCGTATTGCTTGGATCGCCATCCGCGAACTACTCTATGAGCGCGTATTTTACCTTCTGATCATTTTCGCTCTAGGCTCAATGGGGCTTAGCCTATTGCTTGGACAAATGACTTACGCCGAGCAATCAAAACTTACTTTAGATTTCATGTTGGGTGGGATCGAATTATCCATGATCCTCTTTTCCGTATTCATGGGAATCAGCTTATTTCAGCGCGAACTCACATTAGGGTCCATTTCGATGGTCTTGTCGAAACCGGTTAGCCGCACCTCCTTTCTCCTAGGAAAATTTTTCGGTCAATTGGTAGTGCAGCTGGTAGTCACTCTGACCATGGGATTAATCACCGCCCTCGTCTGTTCCCGTTACGAAGGATCAGTCTCGGTCTCCCATTTAGCCATTTTTCAGACTTCGCTCATGATCTTTTTTGAAATTGGAGTATTAACTGCCATCACCTATTTCTTCGCGGTAAATTCCGGAGGCGTGACTACCGCAGTTGCTACGCTTTGCTTGTTTGCCATGGGACATCTCGAAAAAACGGTAAGTGAAAATCTCCGTGCCCAAGATTCCGCACCTCAATTAGTTTTCCACTTCGTACAAAATCTCATTCCTAACTTGGAAATCTTCAATATGAAGGCATTCGCCTCTTACGGCAGAGCCGTCCCGTGGGTGGAACTCGGGTGGGCCTCAACCTATGCGATTTGCTGCGTAGTATTTTTTCTTACCCTGGCTTCGCTTACTTTCAATCGAAAAGACATTTTAACTTGAGTGATAATTTACAAATACTCGAGGCCACTCCGCTCGGCTATATTGGCGTTGCCATTCTTGGGTTGATCCTAGGCAGTTTCTACAATGTCTGTATCGTAAGGCTCCCGGCAGAAGAATCGGTAGTATTCCACGGTTCACGATGTCCAAAATGCAAGAGCGCAATTCCGTGGTATCTCAATATTCCGGTCCTAAGTTATCTTTGGCTGAGAGGAAAGTGTCAGCACTGCTCAAGCCGTATCTCGATCCAATATCCTCTGGTTGAGGTTTCAACCTCCCTACTATTCCTTGGGTTATATTTTAGCTACGGTTTATCAATTCGCTTTCTCGCCTATTCAGTTTTCTCCTCTTTGTTACTTATTATTTCGGTCATCGACCTCTACCACCAAATCATTCCGGATGAATTGAGTCTTCCCGGATTAATTCTGGGACTGATTGCCTGTTTTTTCACCCACGACCTTCTCTGGTGGCAATCCCTCTTGGGAATCCTTGTCGGAGGGGGCATTTTTTGGCTTATCGCAGCTAGCTACGAAAAATTCAGCGGTCGAGAAGGATTGGGGGGAGGAGATATCAAGTTATTGGGAATGATTGGAGCTTGGCTTGGAGTGCAGAGCATTTTACTAGTGATCGTTATTTCCAGTGCCCTAGGTTCTGTGGTCGGACTTAGCTTAATGGCTCTGCGAGGCAGAGACTTCAAAAGCGCCATCCCCTTTGGTCCTTTTCTTGCGGTTGCCGCCTTGGTATATCTCTTACAGGGAGTTCGCCTCCAAAATTTACTCTTTCCCGACCTCCCCTGATCCCCGTTCTTACACCTTTGAGGAAACATCGTGCCCCTACTAACTTCCATCCTTCTTCTCTTGGTCTGTTCGCGTCTCCTAGGGGAACTGATGTCTCGTCTCGGACAACCCGTGATTGTAGGCGAAATTCTTGCCGGAATTATCCTGGGCCCAGCCGCCCTCAATTATATCCAGCCGACTGCACCTCTTGAAGGCATCTCGGAACTCAGTGTCTTTTTGATCGTGCTTTCAGCAGGGCTCGAAATGGAATTCGGGGATGTGGTCAATTCATTCCGGGGGCGAGGGCTAGTAGTCGCTGCTATCGGTTTTCTCATTCCTTTTCTATCCGGCCTAGCGGTCGGCACCTTCTTTCATTTAGATGGCATGCGCACCGTCTTTCTGGGGCTATGCATTTCGGTCACCGCGTTACCCGTTGCCATTCGTATCTTAGAAAGTTTCAAAATCCTAAATACCCGAATTGGTCGATACGCAATTGCAACCGCCATTCTCAACGACGTAGCCGCGCTTTTATGTCTGGGAGTGATTTTAGATATGCCGGGACAAGCTTCCACCTCATTAATTAGCCCATTTTCAGTTTTACTTGGAGTTATGTGGACGGCAACCAAACTGGCGATCTTCGGAGCGATGATTCTTTTGGCCAGCCGGCTTCTTCGCTGGGGTAGTGGCCAAACTCGCTACATTGAACGCTGGGTGGAAAGAACCATGGCCTTTTTTGGCCGAGAAGCGCTCTTCGGGCTTGCTGTACTCTTTGTCCTCTTATTCGCCTCGATGAGCGAGACTTTAGGGTCTCACTTTGTCATTGGGGCATTTTTTGGGGCCTTGCTATTAAGTCGCGATGTCTTTGGGACCTCACTGTTCTCCGAGCTAGAAAATACCCTCCATTCCATTACGGGAGGCTTTTTAGCTCCTATCTTTTTCGCTTACTTAGGTCTCCACTTTAGCATTGCGACCGTACGTTCTCCGCTATTCGTCCTTAGTGTCCTTTTCGCCTCGGTAGCCTCCAAAATTCTGGCCGGATGGCTAGGGGGAGTCTGGGCAAAGGTTTCCTCCGAAGAAGCGCTCGGCATCGGGATCATTCTCAACGGCCGAGGCATCATGGAGCTGGTTGTCGCTAATATCGCCCTCCAAAGAGGCTTCATTAACCAGGAACTGTTTTCAGTCCTCGTTTTGATGGGAATTTTTACTACGGTCATTACCCCAATTCTTTTCCGTCGTTTCGTCATGCCGCGTTTAGCTCTGAAAGACCTCGCAACCACTGCGGTTCCCTCTCCTCACTGAGAACCATCTGAGTAGAGAGATTTTTTGTTGCAGGGTGACATAATCTCCCCACTTTACCCCTTTCGCGCCAATCCTTTTCTCTTCCCTGGAATTCTGTTCATCAGAGAAGTGTTCTGTTATTCTGAGCTTACTTAGCTTTTTGCATACGCCGCCAGAAGCTATCCCGGAGCAAACACGGGATCTCGTGGAATCGAGTCATAGCCTCACTCCGGCAGACACAACAGGAGAACATCATGGTGAATAATCTTGGAGAACTTTTTCTCAAAGGCGGCTGGGTCATGTGGCCCTTGCTCATTTTTTCGATTTTGACTTGGGCGGTCGTCTTGGAAAGAGCCTTTGTTTTTCTAACTCTTCGGCCAAAATTACTCCAACTTGCGGAGTCAGTGATGCAGAGCCTAAAATCGGGAGATACAGCGGCGGCTCGACAAATTTGTCATACTCAAAAACCGTACGTTAGTGACGTATTTTTGGGAACACTCGACACGCGAAAATCCCGAGAGTCGGCGGAGCGGGTTACCGAACGCAATCGAGTAAGAATGGTGGGCTACCTCAAACGCAACCTGTGGATTTTGGGAACGATTGGAAGTGCAAGTCCCTTCGTAGGTCTTCTCGGAACCGTACTCGGTATTGTGCGTGCTTTCCATAGTATGGCGGAGAAAGGGGCAGGAGGCTTCAGCGTGGTGGCGAGTGGCATTTCCGAAGCGCTGATCGCTACCGCGGCAGGACTCATCGTGGCAATTGTGGCTTTGTTGACCTACAACGTATTTGTGACCGCAGCCAATCAAACCCTCAGTGGACTAAAGCTGAATCTTGAAGAAATCCTCGACTACTCGTTTGATAAGACCCCAGGCGCGGCGACGGCCGAGTAACCCAAGGAGTTGGTCATGGCTATGCGGTTTAGTGAAAACGAAGACGAGGCAATCGTCGCAGAAATCAATATAACCCCGCTTACCGATGTCGCATTGGTGCTTCTCATCATATTCATGATTTCTAGCTCCGCAATGCTGGAAAGCGGTCTTCAGGTCAAATTGCCCAGCGCAAAATCGGCTGCGATTGCGCAGAATCAAAACAGTAAACCCACCTTTGTGACCATTGCAAAAGATGGCCAGATCTCAGTCAATCAAGATCATGCAACCGAATCCACTCTCCAAGAAGTTCTCAAAGGAGCTTTAGCCAAGAGTACGGATAAAACCGTAGTGATTCGAGGGGATGAATCTATTTTCTTGGGACGAGCCGTCAAGATCATGGATGCCGCCCGGGGAGCCGGAGCAGAAAAGATCGCGCTCGCCACTCAGCCTCCAGGAAAATAGCTTACTCAAAAGGAATGTAGCTCGAATAAGGCATTAGAATTCGGGAAAGTGCTTTGGAATCAAACTTCCGGGCGCGCAGCGCGATTTGCCTAAGATGGTTATCTTCCAAATCCGGATGCCCACCCACCTCTCGGTACAAGGCCATCGCTTGCGAACGGTTTCCACTCAAGTCTAAGGCTCTGCCTAAGAAAATAACGATTTCGAAATATTCGGGAGGCAGTTTTCCTTGTGGTTGTTTTGCCACCGTTTCCTCAAGCAGAGTCTTTGCTCGTTGGAGCCACTCCAGAGCCAAGGGTAGCTGCCCTAGCTTGAGCCCAACGACCGACATCACTTGAGCAACCTCTGGACAGAAATCGAGTTCGAGAGCCTGACGGCCCACTTGAAATGCCAAATCTAAGTTTCCATCAAAGGCTGCCACAAAACTCAAAACATAGGCTTCTTTGGCCTTAGCCTTAGCGGGATTCGAAAATCGAAAACCGGGAACCGTTCGGCCGGTAGACCCATTCCGTCCAGCAAAAATCTCTCCCAGATCATATTCGCGATATTCTCTCAGGTGGATGGGAGAGTTCCCTTCGGCCATCAAAACTTTCATTTCATCATAGTCAAAAACTAGGCTTTGAATGTTATAGAGCTGCGAAACCGTCCGATTAATTATCTTTTCTTCCCCGAAAAACGGATCAAAATGATCACTAACCATTTTTACGGCGGTCTCGATATCCAACGATTTCCCAGCTTCGCTTACCAGAGTTTCCAGCCTCTCCCGTCTCCAATAGTTATCCCAGTTCATCCGCGCCGAAGTTGCGTATTCACCGGAACGACACTCCGGAGTCTGAAAATAATTAGAGTGGGCCAAAACTCCATCCGGGGAGAGATAACGCACCCCGCAAACATCCGGCTGACATTCACAAACAAATCCCGTTTTATTTTTTCCATCCACCACGACAAATGCCCATGACGTAGCGACCCGACTGGACTGAATAATTCGCAAGGCATCCGGCAGCGAACGGGCAGTGCCTAAAACCTCTTCCGCGGTCACAAAGGGTAGTTTTCCATTCAGACTGAATTCTCGACAGTAATGCTGGTGAAGTGAAACAGAAATTTTTTCCTCGTTGATTCCAGTAATCCCAGCGAGAGGTACCCCGGCAGTCGTGAATCCAATGTAGCGCAGGGAGTTTTTGCGTTCCATCGCTTGGATAACGGGATAGCGATCCCAATAACTAACTCCGGGGAAATCCAGATTTCTTCCGTGAAAAAAATTTTTCCCCTGGGCCACAAAGCTTGTGCAACCAAAACGCGGGACAGAAGGAGGAATAAAAGTCCCGGGTTGGAAGCGCACCAGCAGGGCCTGAAGCAAAGGCAGGAGATCGGGTAAAATCACTGCACAGATCATTTCTTCATAAGGAATTCCAGTAACGTCAACAATTCCGCGAATGCGATTTTCAGCTAGGTCAGGAATTTTGGATTGCAACCTACCGACCAAAATAGGATCAATGAGCAGACGTGCGGTCCGCTGGATCGCACCTTCCAACAAGCCTTGGGGCTTCATTTCCAAAATTCTTTTCCAAAAATCGTAATAGAGTTTGGGCATTCCTTGGGTGACGGGAGGGCCCACTGCCTCGGCATGCTGCCTACCTATTTGTCGGTCCGTGCCTCGAAGGTGGATGACCCTAGTTTTTTCCGCGGGAAAGGGATGGAGAGAAGATGACATGAATAGATTATTTTCCGTAATGTACTTTTGGGTTAAATTTTTGTAAATTTGTTGGCACGTGTCAACCGCTCCTCGTAAAGCCTCCCTCTTCTCTTTATCCAAAGCCGCGCTATTTTCGGCTCCATTGCACTTTTTAATTTTGCAACTTCCGGAAGCCAGCTCTGATGTCTTGGAAAAACTATTCCCGTCGGGCGAAGGTCAAGGCCCTTTGTTCTGGAGAGTGGCGATCCTCTTTCCTTATTTTTGCATTGCATCAACCGCGGCCAGTGCTCTCACTTTCGCATCAGTTTTCAGGCAAGCCCAAAAACAACCACTTACCCTGCGTTATAATTTGAAGATAGCGCGTGAAAAAATGGGGATCTTAGTTCCGGTTTCGTTGTTACTTGGCTTAGTGACTCTGTTAGGTTTCGTCGCTCTGATTATCCCTGGAATTTATTTTATGGCGATTTTTCTCTTCGTTCCGCCCCTGATTATTTCTGAGCCGCCCCTTCCTTGGAGCGTTTATCTGAGCAAATCAAAGAAAATCGCTAAGACCGCGATTTGGCAAACCCTGGCCATCGTAACCGTATTTTTTCTGATTAATTTTGCCGTCTTTGCGCAAAGTAGTTTTGTCGAGTCGGAATTGAACCACTGGTTCGGGGCCAGTATGATTTCTTCGATTCTGGCGCTAGCCGCCACCGCAGTTCTATCGATTATTATCGGTGCGTTTGTGAATGTATGGATCGCCTTTTATTTTCTAAGTTTAAAGGAGAAGATGAATTCATGAGTGAACTTGCTGAACAGTTAGAAAAATTGGCTCATAGCTCTCCTCATTGGACAGAACTCCGATATCACCGGCGCAATAGCCAATCGCTCCAAGTGCAAAAGGGGCTGGTCAAACAAGCAAAGTCGTCCATTACGACCGGAGTCGGAATTCGAGTTCTGGCCGAAGGGGCTTGGGGATTTTCTTCGACTTCCGATCTCAGCCAAAGTTCTCTGGAAAAGGCCCTAAAACAAGCCGTGGAATGCGCCAAATCCATTAGCCAAATGAAAAAAGCAGCAGTCGCGCAGTTGCCGGCCGTCAAACTCGCTAAGGGTGAATTTAAGTTAGAAGGTTACGAAGCTTTACAGAAGATGAGTTTGGAGCAAAAACTCCAATCCGTCTTGCAAGCTGAAGAAGCTACCCGGCGGCACTCTCCGAATATTCAAAGCGCCACCTGTGGCTATAATGAGATGTTCGAAGACAAAATCGTAGTCACCAGTGATGGGGCTAACGCAACTTCACGTCTCGCCCGCAATGAATTCCGTCTTTCCGCATTTGCCTCTCATGCTGGGGAAATGGTCCAAGGCCATCACACCGTGGGCAGGACGGGATCCTGGGAATGTCTGTTCAATCAATACTCTTTGGCTGAGATGTCCGAGGAAGCAGCCAAGTTAGCCATCGACCTATTGAAAGCGCCTAGAATTCCCGGAGGGCTTGCTACTCTGATTTTGTCTCCTGCGATGGTCGGCATTCTCTCTCACGAAGCAATCGGGCATACCGTAGAGGCAGACTTTGTGCTTTCGGGTTCTGTGGCAGCGGGGAAAATCGGACAGAGAATTGCCAGTCCGCTCGTAACGCTCCAAGACGGAGGGATGGTTCGAGAAACTCCTTATGGAGGGGGAGACCTCCTAGTCGACGACGAAGGCGTTCTAGCAGGTACAACCACGATCATTAAGGATGGAATTCTAAATTCCTATTTGCACAATCGAGAATCGGCCGCTCTTTATCAAGTCGAGCCAACAGGCAATGCTCGGGCCTGGTTGTACCACGATGAGCCCCTCATTCGAATGCGTAATACTTATATCGTTCCCGGAGCACTGCCGTTGCAAGAAATCATCGCTTCAACCCAAGACGGTTATCTCGTCGACTGTCCTTTAGGTGGTCAGGCCGACGCCACCGGAGAATTCATGTTTGGGGCGCAAAAAGTGATGCAGATTAAAGACGGTAAGATTGTAAAACTGTTTCGCGGGGCGACCATCTCGGGCCAGGCCTTCGAAGTGCTCTCCACCGTTGATGCAGTTTCTAAAGAGTTTAAATTAGATTTGGGATCGGGTTACTGCGGCAAAGGCCAGCCAGCAAAGGTCGACGCTGGAGGTCCATATGTTCGCTGCAAAGCCGTCATCGGGGGGATTCAAGCGTGACACCTGCATTTAAGAAAGAGCGAGAAAATCTCGAAGCTGCTGCAACAAAACTCTTGTCGCTTGCGCTTCAGGCCGGGGCAGAATCGGCCGAGGTTTGTGGCAGCTTTAGACAAAAGACCAAGATAACCTTGGAAAAACAAGATTACCATATGGCCTCGGCCGACGACGGTTATAGCTTGGGGGTTCGAGTGCTGAGCGGCCAACGCCAAGGCTTTGCTTCATGCAACACCACTGATCTTAAAGAGCTTAAAGAGGTCGCTCTCCGCGCCGTAGAAATCGCCGGATTTTCGCCTCAAAATCCTAATTACCGAATCATGGCCTCTGGCAATATTCCCAAAGAGGCTCCTTCGGCTCTCTGGGATGATTCACTTTACCAACTTTCACTCCAAACTCAGAAAGATTGGACCCGGCTGATGAAAGATGAGGCAACCAAAGACCCTCGTTTCCGGCTGAATGAAGGAGGAGTTGAGATTGCTTCTGATTTGTTTTTGATCACCAATTCGCACGGCACACATAAGTTGGAAAAAGAGACAGTTGCCTCCTGGACCCTGATGGGGATGGCGGTCGAAGGAGATGTCATCACCAGTTTCGACTACTTTCAGGAAATTTCTCGCCGAGCGTCCGGTGTTCCGGAGAGGATTGTCGCTACCACCAAGCGCTTTAGGGAAACACTGGCCCAGAATCTCAAGCAGGGACCGCCAAGAAGCTACAAAGGGCTAGTGGTGTTTACTCCCCGCGCGGTAATCGATATTTTGCTCAGTCCCCTTTCTTATCACCTCAATGGCCGCAACGTGGTGGAAAAAACTTCGAAGTGGAATTTGGAAACTCTCGGAAATCCAGTTTTGGCCAGGGAATTAACCATTCGCGATCTGCCTTGGCTCACCGATCGCACGGGCTGCGCGATATTTGATCGAGAAGGCACTCCTACTTCCAATCAAGTGATGATCGAAGATGGCATGCTACGGGGATTCCTCATGGATCAGTATGCAGCAGTAGCTATGGGCCAGAAATCGACCGGGCACGCTTACGGCGGTCCTTCAATGCCCCCAAGCGTTTCTCCCCATTGTCTTTGCGTTAACGGCGGAGAAGAGCCAATCGCCCACCTGATCGCTAGAGCCACCACCCAGCAAAAGGAGTTCCTGGTGATCAATCGGTATTCCGGCCAGGTCGATCCGGTAAGCGGCGATTTTTCCGGGGTCGCCAAAGGCGGCGAATGGTGGACCGGTGGGGAACGGGCCTATTGCGTTAAAGAAACTCTAATCTCTGGCAACATATTCGATGCCTTCGGAGAGTCCTTGTTTGGAATCTCTAAAGAGACCGAAATCGTTGAGTCCGCCGAAGAGTGTCCCACCATTGGGGTAAACAACGTTTCCGTCACAGGTGGTTGAAAAGACGTTTTAGATGCTTTCAAAAAAAAAAACACAATCGCAAGAGAGTCCGGTTGCGCCCCTTTGTAACAGAAATTTTTTTTCGGTAGGCCTTTCCTCCACCGTTCAACAAGCGATCCAACAGGTTCGACACTCTGGGAAAGAGTGGTCATATTTTTTATATTTATGTGGTGGATGAAGAAGAACGACTGCAGGGAATCGTTTCGATTCGCAACCTATTAGGAGCTCGCGACGATCAAACTATCAGCGAAATATACTCTCCTAGTGTGGTTAGCCTTCCCGAAAATGCACCTTTGAAGCAAGCCTACCAACTCTTTTCAAAATCGCGATTTCTAAGCTTACCCGTAGTATCAGACGATCGGACTGTTTTAGGTGTCATTCATGCGCACGAACTTGTCGACGAGTTCGGCAAACCCTTGGAGGAATTATTTGAGGAACGTTCTCGCGGAGAATTATATGAGCTGTTAGGAGTGAAAGCCGAAGATGCGACCAAGAGCACTCTTGGCACCGCAATTCGCCGTCTGCCATGGCTTTGTCTTAACATGCTGGGCGGGTCGATTTCCGCACTGTGTATCCATTCGCTCGGAGGGCGATTGGATCATGCGGTGGAATTCCTGGCCTTCGTTCCGGTGCTTCTCGTACTGAGCGAAAGCATCGGAATGCAGAGCGCTTCGATGACTATTGCCCAGATTCATCGCTCGACTTCTGGCTCGAACCGGAGTCTCTTTCTCAAAGAATTTAGAGTGGCACTTCTACTGGGTTTGAGTTGCGCCGTGCTGCTTGCCGGGCCAGTCTTTTTCTGGAAGCACTCTTCTCCTTTGGGGATTGCCATGGGACTCACTATTTTATTGGGCTCGGTGGGAGTTGCTACTTTGGGAAATGCAATCCCCCGCCTTTTCCACCGGCTTCGCATCGACCCGAGAATTGCGGCTGGCCCAGTCGTTTTAAGTGTCGCAGACTCTGGAGTATTAGTGCTGTACTTGCTCCTCGCGCTCTGGATTTCTCAGTAAGGCGCTTTAGTTAAGAACTCTTTTTCAAACTTGTTGGACTTCACCCTGTTTAAAAAGCATACCTCCTTGTAATTTTTTATTGACTCACCGAGTCTAAATAGCTATTAATTGCCCACTTCAAGATTTTGAAAGTTACCTTCCCCTCCAGGGAAGCGTAAGCCCCCAACCCATGTAAGGGACGGTCCGAAAGGACCGTCCCTTATTAGTTTCGACCAACCCCATTAAGAAACTTGCTGAGATCAAAACGTTTTTATCGTTGGTTACATTGCTCTTAATTTTTCCTTGCCACAGGAAACTGGAATGAGTACTTAAATAACGCAGTCTGTTTAACGCAAAGAGCTAATCCGTCTAAGCAGATTTAGATTTTTACATCTTACGTTCCCTCCCCAAGGGAACGTAAACCCCCAACCCATGTAAGGGGCGGTCCGTAAGGATCGCCCCTTAGTTTTTTCCGGGAGGTGATGCAAACTGATGCCGTTTTTCCTGCGGTATTTAGTCGCCTACTTGAAAGATGGAAAACTACAGACTAGCTTAAGCCCCACTTATGTTTGAATCTTTAACAGAAAAATTACTCACTACTTTACGCACTCTCAGCGGAAAAAATCGCCTCACCGAAGAAGTCTTAGACGAGGTTTGCCGACAGCTGCGAACCAACCTTCTCGAGGCCGACGTTAATGTGAAAGTTGTGAAGGACTTTGTGCAGACGGTCCGCTCCAAAGCTTTGGGAGTTGAAGTTCAGAAGAGCCTCACCCCTGAGCAACACTTCATTCGGATCGTCTATGAAGAACTCGCACAAGTGATGGGCGGGAAAGCAACCCCACTTAACTTCAAAGTCCGGCCACCTGCGATATTTATGATTGTTGGGCTCCAGGGCAGCGGAAAAACGACCAGTGCAGTCAAGCTGGCCCGTCATGCCAAGGAAGTTCTGAAAAAACGCGTGTTGACCGCTTCGGTAGACATCTATCGTCCTGCTGCCGTGGACCAGCTGAGAGTCCTAGTCTCCGGATTGGGGATTGATCATTTCGACAGTCCAGTCATGGATTCGGCAAGGGACCGAGCTCTGCTTGCCCAAGAGGAAGCCATCCGGCGCAATGCGGAAGTTCTTATTCTCGACACTGCTGGTCGGCTCCATGTCGATCAAGAGATGATGGATGAGATCCATGAACTCTCCACGGTTTTTTCTCCGGCGGAGATCTTGCTCGTCGTGGATTCGATGACCGGACAAGATGCAGTACGTATCGCCACCGCGTTTCAAGAAAGACTTCCGCTGACCGGACTCATCCTAACCAAACTGGATGGGGATGCCCGAGGAGGTGCCGCTCTCTCGGTTCGTGCTGTCACGGGTTGTCCGATTAAATTCATTGGGACAGGTGAGAAGCCCACTGACCTTGAAGTTTTCCATCCAGATCGGCTGGCGTCCCGTATTCTCGACATGGGCGACTTACTCTCGCTGGCAGAAAAAGCCCAATCGACATTGGACCCGGAAGAAACATTAAAACTAGCTAAGAAGGTAAAGAAAAACGATTTTACCTTGGCAGATTTTTATCTTCATTTGCAGCAAATCAAGAAGATGGGTTCCTTTGAGAACTTACTCAAATTCCTTCCGGGAATGGGGCAAATGACCAAGCAGTTCAAACAGATGGCTCCGCCCGATACCGAACTCAAAAAAATTGAGGCCATCATTCTATCAATGACTCCAGATGAAAGAGTCGACCATGGAGTCTTAGATGGAAGTCGGCGGCGGCGAATCGCAACCGGAAGCGGCACCAAAGTCGAAGATGTGAACCGGTTAGTAAAGCAATTCCTCGAAGCTCGTAAGATGATGACTCGACTCACCAAATCGACTATGGGCAAAAGAAAAGGGATGTGGTAGTAGTAACGACTTTGTTAGAAGCATTTTTGATTGAGCGTGGAGGCTTAACTTAATGGCGACAGTAATTCGATTTGCGAGACACGGTACCAAAAAGCGTCCGTTTTTTCGCATTGTAGTACAAGACAAACAGTCCCCCAGAGATGGACGTTTCATTGATCATATTGGCTCTTTCGATCCGTTGAAAGGCGAGAAGTCTGTCGTGATTGAACGAGACAGATTGGAATATTGGTTGAGCTGCGGAGCTCAGCTTTCAGATTCCGTAAAAAACAGATTGAAAACAGTTCGCCGAACTTGGGCCACTCAGCCGGCAGGCGAAGTCAAAGCCGAACCAAAGGCAGACCAAGCTTAAAGCATCGCTCCACGGCCACGGTGATTCACCTAGGTGTACCGCAGAAACGCACCTAACCCGATGAATCGCCGCGGACCTGAAGCGATCGCAAAGCACTCATGGATCTCTTAGGACCGTGATACCTCGGGGAAGACCTCTTTCCCAGATCGACACCATCAAGCCATGATTTTGCTTTGATTGCTAGCGGAGGCAACTAACCCTCTCCATGGCCCTCATTGAAATTGGAAAAATCATCCGCACTCATGGATTCAAAGGGGCTTTTGTGGTCGCTTGCCCCTCGGGCCGTGAAGCATCTTTGGAGAAAATTCCGTTCGTTTTATTGGGCAAAGGGGAAGCCGACGTTCGGCGCTTTGAGATCTCAGAGGCTGCGTGGATGCCACGAGGGTGGAAAGTTAAATTGATTGGTATTGAAGAGGAAGCCCAAGCCAAAGCGTTAATCGGGACACTGGTTTACGCTGATCGGCAGGACCTCCCTCCCCCAGAGCCAGATCAATATTACGTGACTGATCTTATCGGTGCCTCCGTTATCGATGCTACCGCTCAAACGCCGATCGGAACCTTTGAAGGAGTAGAAACTGGAATCGCAGGCCAAGACCGTTGGTGGATAAAAACGAGTAGCGATTCCTTTGCGGTTCCTGCTATCAAAAAGTTCGTTTACAAGGTCGAGCGTAACCCAGCAACCGGGAAGCTCATCATTTGGCTTCAAAATTACAACGAGTTTAAGTGAAGGAACGGAAGATGAGTGCAAAAATTCACTTTCATTTCATTACTCTGTTTCCCGAGACTATCCGGATATGGCTGACTAGCAGCATCCTCGGGCGAGCCCATGAAGCAGGATTGTTTGACTTTGATCTGTACCAGCTCCGTGACTTCTCCCAAGACAAACATCGTGCCGTTGATGATTTAGCTTACGGCGGAGGTGGGGGGATGGTTTTGAGAGTAGAACCCTTGGTAGCTGCCGTAGAAAGTATCCTCGAGCGTACCCAACGGGACAAGTCTCTCATTATTTATTTTTCTCCTGCTGGTCAGCCCCTCAATCAGCCGCTGATTGACAATTTAACCCCCTCGCCAAATCACGCGATTCGCCATCTGATCTTGGTCTGTGGCCATTATGAAGGAGTCGATCAAAGGTTCATCGATCATTGGACTGACTTGCAAGTCTCGCTTGGAGACTTTGTACTAAGCGGGGGGGAACTGCCGGCCGTAGCGCTGGCCGATAGCCTCATCAGACAATTGGAAGGGACCTTGGCCCACGAGAACGCCAGTAAGAAGGAGTCCTTTAGCTTAAGCGACCCTACCAATCAGGCACCACTTTTAGAGTATCCCCATTACACCAGGCCAGCCGAATTTCGCGGGCACCGAGTCCCTGATATTTTGCTTAGCGGCCATCATGAGAAAGTTAGTTCTTGGCGTTTAGAACAGTCTCGCGAACGGACCCGCCGGATACGCCCGGAACTCGGGGCGCGCCAAAGAGAGTCGGATTATGTCAAAATTTGAAGCCCTGAGAATTATCGATTTTGATCATTTGGAATTCGCGGTCGCGGATCTGGATCGAGCCGCCGAATGGTATTTGAGACTTGGCTTCGAAAAGGCGGGAACCCGAGAAATACTAGAGCGAAAGCTTCGCTCCTATCTCATGGTTCAAAACCAAATCGCTATATTGCTTAGTCACAGCGCTCTGGCCTCCGATCCTGTGGCGTGCTATGTGGCGGCTCATGGAGACGGGGTAATTAACATCGCTTTTCGTTGCGAAGATGCAGTCTCAGCCTTGGAGATAGCGGTAAATCGAGGGGCTGAGGTCGCGGAATCCCCAAAAGCCTACAAGAAAGATTTCGGTGAGGTCCAACAGGCTGCAATCAAAGCTTTCGGTGATGTTCGTCACACTTTCATCACCCGCCAGGGGCATCTCTTTGCAGAAGGCTTTGATATCGGGGTCAAACTCCATAATAAAGGATATGGGTTGAATCGCATCGATCACGTTACTTGCAATGTCGAAAAGGATCAGCTCCCTCGCTGGACCGAATTTTATGATCGAGTCTTTGGCTTAACCCCCTCATCCCCTGATCCAATGACTAACCAAAATAT